>OGCL01000041.1_pt1 | contig 136744 bp, 113 predicted proteins | sample 1570041 | NCBI WGS metagenome assembly OGCL01 (sample SAMN06266162, study PRJEB24511) | hot springs metagenome | isolation source: Hot spring water | place: South Africa: Limpopo | collected 2015-06-22
ATCGCCGTGTCGCTGCTGCTCAGCTGGTTGCTGGCCCTGCTGCTGGTACCGCTGTTCGGCCATTACCTGCTGCGCAACGCCGGCGCCGACGAGGATGCCGATGCCGCATACGACGGCCCCTGGTACGCGCGCTATCGCCGGCTGGCTACAGGCGTGCTGCGCCGGCCGAAGCTGACCATCGGCGCGCTGCTGGTGCTGACGGTGATCAGCGCGGTGATCTTCACCCGCCTGCCGCAGAGCTTCTTCCCGCCGTCGAGCACGCCGCTGTTCTACGTCAACCTGTTCCTGCCGCAGGGCACGCATATCCGCGATACCGCGCGCGCTGCCAGCGAGGTCGAGCAGTACCTGGCCGAGCAGGACGGCGTGAGCGATGTGTCGAGCTTCATCGGCGCCGGGGCCTCGCGCTTCATGCTCACCTACATGCCGGAGCAGCCGAATGCCTCGCTGATGCACTTTCTCGTGCGCACCGAGGATGCCGAGCGGATCGACGGCCTGGTCCGGCAGATCAACCAGGAGCTGCCGCAGCGCTATCCATCGGCGGACGTCAGCGCTGCCCAGTTCATGTTCGGCCCCAATGCCGAGGCCAAGCTGGAGGCGCGCATCAGCGGCCCGGACATCCAGGTGCTGCGCGAGATATCCGCCGAGGGGCGCAAGCGCCTGCAGGAGCAGGGCCAGGTGCTCAACGTGCGCGACGACTGGCGTCAGCCGGTGCTGGTGCTGCGCCCGCAGCTGGCGCTGGATCGCCTCGCCGATGCCGGGCTGACCCGCCAGGCGGTGGCGCGCGCACTGGCTGCCGGCAGCGAGGGCCAGCGCGTCAGCCTGTTGCGCGAGCGCGACGAGCTGATCCCGGTGCTGCTGCGCGCCGCGCCGGATGACCGCATCGACGCCGACAACCTGCTGCAACGGCTGATCTGGAGCCCGGCCGGCAACGGTTACGTGCCGCTGGCGCAGGTCGCCGACCGCATCGAACCGAGCAGCGAGGACGGCATCATCGTGCGCTACGACCGCGAGCGCACCATCTCCATCCGCGCCGAACCGCGCGACGGCGAGAACACCAACGAGGCGCATGAGCGCATCCGTCCGCTGATCGAGGGCATCGAGCTGCCGGTGAACTACAGCCTGAAGTGGGGCGGCGACTACGAACAGTCCTCCGATGCCCAGCAGGCGCTGGCCAGCACGCTGGCGGTGCCCTACCTGGCGATGGTGCTGGTCACCGTACTGCTGTTCGCCAGGGTGCGCCAGCCGCTGATGATCTGGGCGGTGGTGCCCATGGCCATCTGCGGCGTGAGTTTCGGCCTGCTGCTCACCGGCCAGGCCTTCGGCTTCATGGCGCTGCTTGGCCTGCTCAGCCTGACCGGCATGCTGATCAAGAACGCCGTGGTGCTGGTGGATGAAATCGACCGGCAGATCGCCGCCGAGGTGCCGCGCCTGACCGCCATCATCGAGGCCTCGGCCTCGCGTCTGCGCCCGGTGACGATGGCCGCCGGCACCACGGTGCTGGGCATGGTGCCGCTGCTGTTCGACCCGTTCTTCGCCAACATGGCGGTGACCATCATGGGCGGCCTGGGCTTCGCCACGCTGCTGACGCTGCTGGCCGTGCCCTGCCTGTACCTGCTGCTGATGAAAGTGCGCCCGGAGGAAACCGCATGACTGCCAAGGCCCTGGCCGCTCCGCTGCTGCTCGCTCTGGCCCTGAGCGCCTGCTCCAGCGCACCACAGCATCCGGCGCCACAACTGCCGGATACCTGGTTCAGCGCCGCCGGCGCCCACCCGCCCGATGCCGAGTCGCTGGCCAGCTGGTGGCGTCAGTTCGACGACCCGCAGCTCACCGCGCTGGTCCATCGCGCCATGCAGCAGAACCACGATGTACGCCTGGCCATGGCGCGGGTCGACAGCGCCCGCGCGCAGCTGCGCCAGTCGCGCGCCGGCCTGCTGCCGAGCTTCGACCTGCCGGGCTCGGCCAGCCGCCAGTGGATCGAGAACGACCAGGACGCCGAACCCGGTAGCCCGCTGGCCGAGTTCATCCCGGATGACGACCCGATCGCCTTCGACAGCTGGGAACTGGCGCTGCAGGCGACCTGGGAACTGGACCTGTTCGGCGCCACCCGCGCCCGGCGCGACAGCGCCGCCCAGCAACTGCGCTCGGCCGAGGCGCAGACGGTGGCCGCGCGCCTGGCCGTGGCCGCCAACACCGCGCAGGGCTATCTGCAACTGCGCGCGCTGCAGGGACAGCGCGCCCTGCTGGTGGAAGGCATCGAGGTGGCCCGCGAACTGGAGCGCATCGCCGGGCTGCTGTTTCACGCCGGCGAGGTGACCCGGCTGGACGTCGAGGCCACCTCCGCCGAACGCGCATCGCTGGAGGCCGATCTGGACGAGCTGGACATCCACCTGGCCGAAGCGCAGCTGGCGCTGGATACCCTGCTCGCCGAGCCGCCAGGCAGTAGCGCCGCCCGGCTCGCCGCCAGTACGGCGGTGCCGTTGGCCGAATCGCGCATCGCCGCCGGTCAGCCCATCGACCTGCTGCGCCGCCGCCCGGACCTGATCGCCGAAGCGGCGCGGCTGGATGCGGCCGAACTGCAGGCACTGGCCGCCCGCCGCGACCTGTTCCCGAAACTGGCGGTGCAGGCTGCCGTGGGGCGCTCCGGCTTCGCGTTGGGCGACGCCGTTTCCAGCGCGTCGAACTTCGCCCGGGTCGGCGCCACCTTCGGTCTGCCGCTGCTGGACTATGCAAACCGTGGCGCCGCCATCGAGATGGCCGATGCCGAAGGCGAGACCGCCTACATCGCCTTCGAGCAGGCCCTGGCCCGCGCGCTGGAGGAGGTCGAACGCGGCCTGACACGCATTGCCGGCCAGCAACGTCGACACGCCGCCCTCAGCCGCACCCGCGAGCACCGCGAGCGCGCGCACCGGCTGGCGCAGCGCAGCTACGAGCTGGGCGAGGCGAACCTGAGCGAGGTGCTGGACGCCCAGCGCGGCGCACTGCAGGCGCGCCAGCGGGCACTGGAAGGCCGCACCGCACTGGCGACCGCGCAGGTGGCGTTGTACGTGGCACTGGGTGGTGGCTGGAACGCCACGGATGGTGCGGCGGTCTCTGAGGATCAGTCAGCGCCCTGAGGGGTCGGTTGGTGACAATGCAAGCCGGCTGGCGCATGGGCTACTCGGCAGCGGGCTGGCCGAGTAGCCAAAACCATCACCCCTTCATCCAGGGCGGCTCGGGCGCCTCGTCCGGCTCGCCGTCTTCTGCGCCCCGCATGGCCTCCCGCCGCGCCTGTTCGGCCAGCGTCGCCTTGATCTCCCGCATCACCGCATCGATATCCGCCGCATCCTCCGGCTCGGCGAACTCGCCGGTCAGCTCGGTCTCCGGGGTCAGCTTGCCCTGCTGATAGAGCGCCCACATCTCCTTGGCATAGCGGGTGAACCTGAGCTCCGGGGCGAAGCGGCCGAAATAGGCCGACATGTTGCCGACATCCCGCTCAAGCATCTCGAATGCATGGTTGTTGCCCGCCGCGTCCACGGCCTGCGGCAGGTCGATGATGACCGGGCCGTGCTCGTCGAGCAGCACGTTGAACTCCGACAGGTCGCCGTGCACCAGCCCGGCGCAGAGCATCTTCACCACTTCATGGATCATGAAGGCGTGGAATTCGCGGGCATCGTCCGGATGCAGGTCGACATCATTGAGGCGCGGTGCGGCATCGCCATCCTCGCCGGCGATCATTTCCATCAGCAGGACACCATCGAGAAAGTCGTAGGGCTTGGGCACCCGCACGCCGGCGTCAGCCAGGCGGAACAGGGCCGCCACCTCGGCGTTCTGCCAGTTCTCTTCCTTCTCCTTGCGCCCGTGCTTGGAGCCCTTGGCCATGGCGCGCGCGTCGCGACTGCTGCGCACCTTGCGCCCCTCCTGGTATTTCACGGCCTGGCGGAAACTGCGCTTGTTGGCTTCCTTGTAGACCTTGGCGCAACGCAGCTCGTCGCCGCAGCGCACCACATACACCGCTGCTTCCTTGCCGCTCATCAGCGGCCGCAGCACCTCGTCGATCAGGCCATCCTCGATCAGCGGTTCGAGTCGTTTAGGCGTTTTCATCAGCGGCTTGCAGGTCCTTCGGTCAGGGGCGGTGTTGCAGGTTACGGCAATCACAAACCGGCTTCCATGCCTGCCATCGAGTTTGAAAGCGCGCTTTGGATTGGCGCACAGCACGTTCAGCGCCGACAATCGAGCCATCATTCCCTGGAGCACCGTCATGCTCGATGAAGACCGTTGCTGGCAGGCGCTGTGCGAGCGCGATGCCGCCTTCGATGGGCGTTTCGTCTTCGCCGTGCGCTCGACCGGCATCTTCTGCCGGCCCAGCTGCCCGGCCCGCCGCCCCGCCCGCGAGCGGGTGGCCTTTTTTGCCGATGGCGAAGCGGCCCGCGCCGCCGGCTTTCGTCCCTGCCGACGCTGCTCACCGATGGGGCCGAGCCCGAGCGAGCAATTGGACGCGCTGGTCGTCGCCGCCTGTCGCCTGCTCGACGAAGCCACCGGGCCCATGACACTGCCACAGCTGGCTGCACGTATCGGCCTGTCGCCGACGCATCTGGCCCGCGCCTTCAAGGCGCGCACCGGTCTGACGCCCCATGCCTGGGCGACCGCGCGCCGGCGCGAACGCCTCGATGCTCAACTGCCCGAGGCCGGTTCGGTATTGGATGCCGCCCTTGCCGTCGGTTACTCCGGCACCCGTGCGCCCTATGCCGAGGCACGGGCGCTGACCCCGGCACAACGGCGTCGCAAGGGCGCCGGCGAAACCCTGCGCTATGCCCTGGCGCCCTGTCCGCTCGGCCTGCTGCTGCTTGCCGCCAGCGACAAGGGCATCTGTGCCCTGCTGTTCGGCGATGACGAAGGCGCGCTGGAGCAGGAGCTGCGCTCGCGCTTCGCCGCCGCCGACCTGCGCCGCGATCAGGCCGGGCTGGGCGACTGGCTGCAGGCAATCGTCAGCCAGCTGGAAGAACCGCAGCGCGCCACCCAGCTGCCGCTCGACCTGCGCGGAACAGCCTTTCAGCAGCGCGTCTGGCAGGCGCTGCAGCAGATTCCCGCCGGCGAGACACGCCGCTACGGCGAGCTGGCGGCGACCCTCGGCAGCCACGCGCGGGCGGTGGCGCGTGCCTGCGCCAGCAACCCGATCGGCCTGCTGGTACCCTGCCACCGCGTGGTCGGCAGCCAGAACGCGCTGACCGGCTACCGCTGGGGCCTGGCGCGCAAGGCCAGGCTGCTCGATCGGGAAGGGCAAGGCGAGTCGGGAGCCTGAGCGGATTTCAGCGGTCGGATATTGCAGTGCCGCCCACCGCAGGAAGCCGTCATGACCGAACTGAAGCGTTACCGCATCCACTACCGCATCAATGGCGAGCCCGCTTCGCTGCTGATCAGCTCGTTCGAGATGCCCGGTCTCGAACAGGCCGAGCTGGAGATCCTGCTGCATCATGTCCGCGAGCCGCGTGCCGCGGTCGACGCACCCTGGGAGAACCCGGTGCACCCCAGCGAAGCCAGCCGCTTGAGCGAACTGGGCGTCAGCGATATCCAGATCGAAGAGGAAAGCCGCTGAAGTCCCGGTAGCATTGCCCACCCGCCCTCGCAGACCGCATGGAGCTCTCGTGCAGCTGATCGACACTCATACCCACCTCGACTTCGAGATGTTCGACGATGACCGGGCGCAGGTGATCGCCCGCGCCCGGAACGCCGGTGTCGAACGCATCGTGGTGCTCGGGGTGCATGCCGCCAACTGGCAGCGGGTCTGGCAGCTGGCCTGTGACGAACCTTCGGTGCATGCGGCGCTGGGCCTGCATCCGGTGTTTCTCGAGGAGCACCAGGACGCCCACGTGCAGCAGCTGCGCGACTGGCTGGAGCGTCTGCGCGGCGAGCCTAAGCTCTGCGCCGTCGGCGAGATCGGCCTGGATTACTACATCGACAACCCGGACATCGAGCGCCAGCAACGGTTGCTCGAGGCGCAGCTGGCGCTGGCGGCCGATTTCTCCCTGCCGGTGCTGCTGCACGTGCGCCGCGCCCATGCGCCGATGATCGCCACGCTCAAGCGTTACAAGCTCGAGCGTAGCGGCGTCATCCACGCCTTCAGCGGCAGCTGGGAGGAAGCGCGCGAGTATCTGCGCCTCGGATTCAGGCTCGGTCTCGGCGGCGCCGGCACCTGGCCACAGGCGCAGCGGATGCATCGAGTACTGCGGCAACTGCCGTTGGAGGCCATCGTGCTGGAAACCGACGCGCCGGACATTCCACCCGCCGGCCATGCCGGCGAACGCAACAGCCCCGAGCTGCTGCCGGAAATTTGCCGACGCCTGGCCGACCTCAAGGGCATCGATGCGCACGCGCTGGCGGCGGCCAGCTATCGCAACAGCTGCGAACTGTTCGGCTGGCGCTGAGCCGCCCCGTCAGACGCGGAAGGCGGCGATCAGCTGCTGCAGGTGGCCGACCAGCTGGGTCAGCTCCCGACTCGCCTGCTCGGTGTGGCCGGCGCCCTCGGCGGTGCGCTGGCCGGCCTCGTTGATGGCGACGATGTTGCGATCGATATCGTGAGCCACCGCCGTCTGCTGCTCCGCGGCTGCGGCGATCTGCTGGTTCTGATCGACGATCAGGCCGACCGCATCGAGAATGTGCTCCAGCGCCTGCTCCACCTGCGCCGACTGGCCGACGGTGTCTTCGGCCAGCGCGTGGCTGGCATGCATGGTCTTGACCGCCGCGCCGACGCCGTTCTGCAGGCGCGCGATCATCTGCTCGATTTCCGCCGTGGATTTCTGCGTGCGCTGTGCCAGTCCGCGCACCTCGTCGGCCACGACCGCGAAACCGCGTCCCTGCTCGCCGGCGCGGGCCGCCTCGATGGCCGCGTTGAGGGCCAGCAAGTTGGTCTGTTCGGCGATGGTCTTGATTACGTCCAGCACCTGGCTGATCGCCTGGCTGTCACCGGCGAGCTGGTTGATCACGGTGACCGACTGCTCGATCTCGCTGGCCAGGCGCTGAATCCCGCCCACCTGCGCGACCACCAGGGCACGGCCGTTGACGGTTTCTTCGTTGACGCTCTGAGCGCTGCCCACCGCGGCTTCGGCGCTGGTGGCAACCGCCTGGGCGGTGGCCGACATCTCGTTCATGGCCGTGGCCACCTGCTCGATCTGGCCGCGTTGCTCGGACACCGTGTGGTTGCTTTCGCCGGAAACGCTCTCCACCCGTCCGGCCTGGCGCTCCACCTCGGCGACGGTCTGGCCGACCCGCTCGATCAGTTCGCGAACCTGCGCCACGGTGGTGTTGAACACCTGGCCCAGCTCGCCCAGCTCGTCGCGGCTGCGGACCTGAAAACGCACGGTCAGATCGCCATCGGCAACCTTGCCCATGATTTCCCCCAGGCTACGCAGCGATGCTCGAGTCGAGGCGTAGAATCCCGCATAGAGATAGGCCACCAGGCAGAGCACCACGGCCAGCGCGGAAAGCAGCAGGGTCATCAGCAGGCGCTTCTGCTCAAGCCGCTCGCCGAGTTCCACGGCAAGAAAGTCGAGGACGCCATCGTTCAGCTCGTAGGTCTTGGCCATCTGCGCGCTGATTCGCTCGTAGAACTGTTCCCAGGGACGATCCAGCGCATCGGCCATGATCACCTCGTCCTGCAGGATGTCGCTGCTCACCTGCAGCGACTCGCGGCTGGCGCTCGCCAGCGCATCCAGACGCCGCCGCGCGGCCTCGCTGGCCGCCAGCGCGTCCTGCAACTGCGCGGCGTACTGCACCTGCAGCTTCTCCAGCTCCAGCACGAGGTTGTCCAGCGTGTTGCTGGCATCGGAATTCAGGTAACCCTGGCCGAAGGTGTAGGAGCCTACCGCGCGTCCCTGGCCGAGCGAGGCGCTGATGGCCGGCGTGACGGACGTCAGCAGTTCGGCCAGCAGGCGAACCTCGCGCTCGAGGTCCTGGCTGAGCCCGGATTGCCCGGCCACGAGTTTGATCATCACCTGCGACTGACCCAGCAGCGTCTCGGCCATCGCCGCCTTGGACTGCAGCGACTGCTCGGCCTGAGCCGCCCTCAGGCCGGCCACCAGCTCGTCGCGCCGGGCATTGAATTCCGCCACCTGCTCGGGCGCATCGCTGACCGGGGCAAGGGCCTGCAATTGCGCCGACAGCTCGGCCTCGATGCGGCTCAGGCGAGTGCCTAGAGCCTCGACGCTGCCGGTCTGGCCGATGATCGACTCGATGCGCACCAGGTCCTTCCAGTCCTCCATGCTGCGCCGTACCTGCAGGGTCGAACCCAGCAGTTCCAGACTCTGCAGCTCCGTTCGCGTGCCGACGAAGGCCCGGTACGACTCGCGCACCAGGTAGTAGTTGCTCAGCAGCATGGGAACGAAGAACAGGACGCTGACCAGACTGAACTTCATGCCGAAGCTCAGGCGGTTCATGAACGCGATCGCGGGATACAACAGGCTATTCACACGACGTCTCCCAAATCTTATTGGTATGGGCTTGCACGCAATTGCAGCGCGCAGCAGGGCTCGTCAGAGAGTGGCATCTGCCCGGGTTATACGGGATATCGGTAGCGGAATTTGTAACTTAAGGTAATGGCTAACTGATGGCTCACCAACGACCAGCGGTCGCCCGAGCTGCGAAGCGTCTAGCCTGAGCTCTGCAGCGTTGCGAGCCGGTTTGCGCCATACAGCGGCCGTATGGCGGCGTATTCAGAAATGCGTCAGTGAACGCCAAGCGAGGGGCCTGTGCCCGCTGTGCGGGCCAGGTTTACGCAAACTAGGCCAGCAGCGTCAGCACCGCGATCACCGCGTACCACAGCACGCGGGTGCGTACCAGCAACGCCGCCAGGCCGTCGAGGCGAGCGATGCCGGCTTCGCCGTCGATCGCAGCGGGCAGGTCGGCGGCAAGGGGCCCGGCATCGGCCAGCAGGCGCCGAGCCGACACGTCCCAGCTCAGCAGTTCGTGCAGCAGCGCGCGGTTGACCGCGACGAAATTGCCGACCAGGGCGAAGCTCCCCAGCAGCAGACGCACCGGCAGCCAGTCGAACGCATGTCGCAACTGCTCGGCGCGTTCGCGCAGCTCGTCGTGCTGGGCGTGCTCGACGCACAACGCCAGCAGCCGATAAGCCAGAGCCGCCATCGGTCCGAGCAGCAGATACCAGAAGATCACGGCGAAGAAGCCTTCGTAGCTCTTCCACAACAGTCGCGTCTGCACCGCGTGCATCAGGCTGGCCGGGTCATTCTCGCGCAGGCCGGCATCACGCTCGGCAGCCAGTGCTGCGGCTTCTTCGTCGCCGCGCCGCCAGGCATCACGGAAGGCGCCGAGCTCGGCCTTGGCGTGACCGCGCCCGAGGCTGTAGAGCAGTACCAGCAAGTGCACCGGCAGGGCCAGCCAGCCATAGGCCAGCGGCTCCAGGACCTCCAGCAGCAGACCGAGCACCACCACCGGCAACACGACCAACAGCAGCAGCGTCAGCCAGAGCGCATCCCGCAGGCGCGGATTGGCTTCGGCCTGACGCAGCCTGGTCAGCCAGGGGCCGTCGTGCTGCAGGCGTGGTCGCCAGTCGGAGAACTTGTCCACCAGCAGCACGAGCAGGATCACCAGAAAACTCATCGTCCCTTCCTTTCGTCAGCAGGTAATGGAGGCCGCCCGCAGGCGCAGCCAGTCGAAGGCCGGCCCCGGATCGGTCTTGCGTCCCGGCGCGATGTCGCTGTGGCCGCATACACGCTCGGGCGTGATCGCCGGATATGCACACTGCAGCAGCCGGCAAAGCTCGATCAGCGCCTGGTACTGCGCCTCGCTGAACGGCTCGTGGTCGGTGCCTTCCAGCTCGATACCGATGGAAAAGTCGTTGCAGCCCTCGCGGCCGTCGAAGCAGGACACACCGGCATGCCAGGCCCGATCCAGACAGGAGACGAACTGAGTGATGGCGCCATCACGCTCGATGAGAAAATGTGCGGAGACCTGCAGCCCGGCGATCTCTTCGAAGAAAGGATGCTCGTCGCACTGCAGGCAGTTCTGAAAGAACTGCTGAACCCTGCCGGTACCGAACTGGCCTGGCGGCAGGCTGATGTTGTGGATCACCAGCAAGGAAATCTCGCCGGCCGGGCGCTGATTGAAGTTCGGCGAGGGGCAGTGGCGCACGCCATGGCACCAGCCGGTGGCGGAATCCAGGTGCATCGTGGGAAGGCCCATGCTGAAGGCAGGCGAGCAGGCTAGCGCCTGCATGACACCCGCTGCAAGCGCAGCGTCCGGAGCCAGTATGGCCTGATGTGTCCCGCTCTTACCTGAGCGCGGCCAGCCGCCGACTGGCTGCCTTTTCCTCGCGCCGCGAGGCGAGCCGGTCGGCCAGGCGCGTCGGTTCCGGCAGGCGGTAGCGGGTCACGTAGCGCATGACCAGCTCCGGCGCCGTGGCGAGGCTGACCCGGTTGCCCGGCGAGATGATCAACGGCCGCACCTTGTCCTTGCTACGCAGCACACAGCCGATCACCTCGCCGGTCTTCTTGTCGCGCAGCGCCACCCGGGCACCGCGCTGCAGGTCCAGCTCGTCATGCTCGCCGGTGAGCAGCTTCTTCGCCACGCCAATGGTGGGCAGGCCGGTCACCACGCCCAGATGCGCAGCGATGCCCAGGCGCCGCGGGTGGGCGATGCCGTGGCCGTCGGAGAAGATCAGGTCGGGAATTGCCGGCAGTTCCGCCAGCGCCTGCAGCACGGCCGGCAGCTCGCGAAACGACAACAGGCCGGGCACGTACGGCATATTGGTGGGGATTCGCGCCAGGCTGCTGCCCACCAGTTCCAGGGTATCGGCATCCAGCAGCACCGCTGCCGCCCGGGTGATGGTGCCGCCGTCCTCGAAGCCGACATCCACCCCGGCGATCAGGCGCAGCGCTGGGAAATCGTCCTGCAGCCGCACCTGCGCGGCCAGCGTCAGCTGCATCGCTCGTGCCGCGGCAGGACTGCCATCCCAGTCGCCGAACGGGGCAGCGGGATAGTGACTGATCTGGCTCATGTTTCGCTCCTCTGCATCAGCGATTCGACGCCGCACCGCCCACGCCGTTCAACGCGACGCGCTGAGTTCGTACTGGACTTTGCCCTGGAAAAATAGGACGCTCCAGCCGCCGCACGGCTGATTTACCCTGAAATCCCACAATAATTAGAATCGTATGACCCATCTCGCCTCGATCCAGCGCGTCAGCATATTGGCCACCGAAGGGGTTTTCGCCTCGACGCTCATGCAGGCCAAGGACTTTTTCCATATGGCTAGCCTGCGCTACGGCCGCCAGCTCGGCCTTGACCTCAAACCGGCATTCGAAACCCGCCTGGTCAGCCCGGACGGCGGTGCGGTGAGCACCTTCAGCGGAACCAGCATTGCCGTGGATGGCGCGCTGGACAATGCCGACATGCTGATCCTGCCGGCGTTCTGGGGCGATTTCGACGCGCTCTGCGCGCGCTACCCGCAAGTCGCCCCCTGGCTACGCGAACGCCATGCCGCCGGCAGCGTCATCTGCGGCGAAGCCACCGGAGCTTTCTGGATGGCCCAGGCCGGGTTGCTGGAAGGCCGCGAGGCGACCACCCACTGGCGCTTCGCCGGGGAGTTCGCCGAGCGCTTTCCCGGGGTGCAGTTCAGCGCCGACAAGCACCTCACCGACAGCGACAACCTCTACTGCGCCGGCGGCACGACCTCGGCCTGCGACCTGTACATGTACCTGATCGAGCGCTTCTGCGGCGCCCATGTCGCCCAAGGCATGGCGCGCGATGTGCTGTTCGAACTGCAGCGCAGCTATAGCCCGGGCCGACTGGGCTTCGGCGGGCAGAAGCTGCATCTGGATACCCGCATCCTGCAGATCCAGGAATGGCTTGAGGCCAACTACGCAGAGAAATTCCGCTTCGAGGACGTCGCTCGCCAGCACGGCATGAGCATCCGCAACTTCATGCGGCGCTTTCAGGCCGCCACCGGCGACAAGCCGCTGCACTATCTGCAACGCCTGCGCATCGAGACGGCCAAGAGCCTGCTCGCCACTACCGGCAAGAGCATCAAGACGATCAGTTACGAAGTGGGCTACGACGATGCCAGCTTCTTTGCCCGCCTGTTCCGCCAGCACACGGAGCTATCGCCGAACCACTATCGACAGAAGTATCGGCCGGCATCCTAAGGCAAACACGGAAAAGCCATGCGTGCTGAAGCGGGCTGCCGATTGCAGCGCGCGGCCTGGCAGGGAGACCGCTCCGACACCAGCGCAGTAATCGTGCGGGCAACCCCGGTCGCGAAGAACAGGTCTTCGCGACCGGTTCACGGTCAGGGCTTGTGCGGACGCGCCAGGTACTCGTGGGACTGCATCTCCAGCAGCCGGCTCAGGGTCCGCTGGAATTCGAACTCCAGGCGGCCACCGGTATAGAGGTCCTTCAGTTCCACTTCGGCGGAAATGATGAGCTTGACGTTGCGGTCGTAGAACTCGTCCACCAGGTTGATGAAGCGACGCGCCATGTCATCCTTGGCGACGTTCATCTGCTCGACGTTGGCCAGCAGGATGGCGCCGAAGATCTTGCCCAGCTCGATGTAGTCGTTCTGGCTGCGCGGTCCGTCGCAGAGCTCGCGGAACTCGAACCAGGCCACGTCGTTGCCGGTCTTCACCGCGCGGATTTCACGGTTTTCGATCATCAGCGCGTCGTTGTTCACAACCCGGCAGTTCTCCGGCAGCAGGCTCTTGAAGCTGCGTTCCAGGCTCTGCTCGGCCTCGGCATCGAGGGGGAAGTGGAACAGTTCGGCCTGCTCCAGCGCACGCAGGCGATAGTCGATGCCGCTGTCGACGTTGACGATCTCGGTGTGCTTCTTCAGCAGGTCGATTGCCGGCAGGAAGCGCGCACGCTGCAGACCGTCCTTGTACAGGCCGTCCGGCACGATGTTGGACGTCGCCACCAGGCTCACGCCGTTCTTGAACAGCTCGTCGAGCAGCGTGGCGAGGATCATCGCGTCGGTGATGTCGGAAACGAAGAACTCGTCGAAGCAGATCACCCGGGCCTCGTCGGCGAAGCGCTTGCCGATGATGGTCAGCGGGTTCTTCTCGCCCTTGAGGGTTTTCATTTCCTCGTGCACGCGCTTCATGAAGCGGTGGAAGTGCGTGCGCATCTTCTGCTCGAAGGGCAGCGCGTCGAAGAAGGTATCCACCAGGTAGGTCTTGCCGCGACCGACGCCGCCCCAGAAGTAGATGCCCTTGATCGGACCCTGCTGCTTCTTGCCGAACAGCTTGCCGAGCAGGCCGCTCTTGCTGCGATCGTCGGCGACCAGGTCGTCGTACAGACGCTGCAGGTGACGCACCGCGTTTTCCTGGGCGGCATCGTGGAAGAAGTCAGGACGTTTCAGGTCGGCCTGATAGCGCTCAAGAGGAGTCATGGCGGAGTCTGGGTAGTGAAACGGGGCCGCCACTTTAGCGGCGCCCTCGGTGGTTGGCAATTTACTCAGGTCGTTCAAGCGTCAGCCCTCCTGGGACACCCGTACTTGGAAATCACCGCGTCGCCGAGCGCACCCATCGGCTGCGCCCGGCCAGCCAGCAGCGTTACTCGACAAGCGTGGCCAGCGCCTCGCGCACCCGCAACATGGCGGCGTCGAGCGCTTCGGCGCTCTCGTAGTGCGGGCTGTCGGCGATGCATTCGTCGTCCAGCCACAGGGTGAATTGATCGCCTTCGTCCTCGCGAAGTTCCAGGGCGTCGGGCCCGCCGGCGATCAAGCGTTGGGTCAGGCTGCCGATGGCCTTCGGGTTGCTCAGCGGACGGGACAGCAGCAGCTCCTCACCATCAGCGGCGAAGAAGCGGAAACGGAAGGCGCCATCGGCCTCGCGGAAGCTGGCGAAGCGAGCGGTCTTGCTGGACTTCTTCTTGGTCGGCGCCGCGCTTTTCACTTCGCTGGCGAAGTTGCGCAGCCCCACCGCCTCGCGCAGCTCGCCAAGGAACGGGGTAGCAATCTTGCGCGCTTTGGCGGCTCCCGCCTGGAGGATGTCTTCCAGCTCGGCAGGCTTGGTGATGAGCTGGTGATACAGCTCGCGCGCATCGCCCAGTTCGTTGTCGAGCAGCTCGAACAGGCGCTGCTTGGCATCGCCCCAGGCCAGACCATCGAGCAATTCCTGACGGAAGTCCGCCTGCTGCTGTGCGGTGGCGAACGCCTGGTAGAGGGTGAACAGGTGGGAGTTGTCCGGATCCTTCGGCTCGCCCGGCAGGCGCGAGTCGGTGACGATACGGGCGATCGCTGCCTTCAGCTCCTTGGCGCTGCCGAACAGCGGAATGGTGTTGTCGTAGCTCTTGGACATCTTGCGCCCATCGAGGCCGGGCAGCGTGGCGACGCTTTCCTCGATCACCGCTTCGGGCAGGGTGAAGAACTCGCGGCCGTTGCCGAACAGATGGTTGAAGCGCTGGGCAATGTCACGCGCCATTTCCACGTGCTGTATCTGGTCGCGTCCCACCGGCACCTTGTGCGCGTTGAACATCAGGATGTCCGCCGCCATCAGCACCGGATAGCTGTAGAGGCCCATGGTGACTCCGGCGTCCGGGTCCTCGCCGCTCTCCACGTTCTTGTCCACCGACGCCTTGTAGGCATGGGCGCGGTTGAGCAGGCCCTTGGCGGTAACGCAGGTCAGCAGCCAGGTCAGTTCGGGAATTTCCGGCACATCCGACTGGCGGTAGAAGGTCACGCGCTCGGCATCGAGGCCGCAGGCCAGCCAGGTCGCGGCGATTTCCAGGCGCGAGCGCTGAATGCGCAGCGGGTCATCGCACTTGATCAGCGCATGGTAGTCGGCGAGGAAATAGAAGGAGTCGGCTGCCGCGTCGCGGCTGGCGAGGATCGCCGGGCGGATCGCGCCGGCGTAGTTGCCCAGGTGCGGCGTGCCGGTGGTGGTGATACCGGTCAGGATGCGGGTAGTCATTCGGTCGTTTCTCGATCGTTGCGCACTGAAGAACGAAAGCAGCGGTTAAAGGCGTGGCGCGACCAGCTCTTTCAGCTCCACCAGCTTGCCGTGAAAAAAGTGGCCGCATTCTGCCACTTTCAGCAGCTCGTGGGGGTGCTGCAACTGCGCAGAAAAGGCGTACACGGACTCGGCGTCGATCACCTCGTCCTGTTCCGGCTGGATGATCGTCAGCTGGCAGTCGTCAGCCAACGACAGCTCCGCAAGACGCGACACCGCCGGTGCAACCATTATCAGCCGTTGCACCGCCACGCCCTCGGCGTTCAAGCGACCAGCAAGACTGCCGGCAACGAATCCGCCGAACGAGAATCCCAGCAACGTCAGCGGCAGCTCGGGGTTCTGCTGACGCAGCCAGCGCAGCGCGGCCTCGGCGTCATCCACCTCACCCTCGACCATGTCGTGCGCGCCGGCACTGCCGCCGACGCCACGGTAATTGAAGCGCAGCGTGCTGTAGCCGGCATCCCGCGCGGTGCGCTGCAGGGTCGAGACCACCTTGTTCAGCATGGTGCCGCCCTTGACCGGGTTCGGATGGCAGATCAGCGCCAGGCCGCGGGCCTGCGGCTGATCGAAATACAGCGCTTCCAGCACCCCGCAGGGGCCATCGATAGAGAGGGGCTCTTCGCGTTTCAACAAAACAGGAACTCCGTGACCTTGGGACGAGTCGACTCGTCTTGCTAACTAGCTGCCGATAACCGCCGCCTCGCGTTGCGGTATACAGAGCAGGTACGAGACGTTAACGTAAGCACAGCCGTTTATATAGAGGAAGGACTCGTGGAACAGACCCTCGCGACCTGGTTGCTCCCGATCGTCGGCCTGATCGCCGGCATCGCCATCGGTTATCTGGTGGCGCGCAGCAGCGCACCCAACCGCACACAGCGTCAGGTCGACGACCTGCAAGAGCGCTTCGACACCTATCAGAGCGAAGTGGTCACCCACTTCAACACCACTGCCAGCCTGCTGCGCAAGCTCACCCAGAACTACCAGGACATCCAAGAACACCTGTCCGATGGTGCCAGCCGCCTGGCGCTCGACGAGCAGACCCGCCAGCGCCTGATGGCCGCCCTGCACGAGGAAAACCATGGCTCGCGCGAGCGGCTCTCCTCGCCGGCCTTCACCGAACCGCCCAAGGACTACGCTCCCAAAGGCGACGATACCCCCGGCACGCTGCACGAAAACTTCGGCCTGAAGAGCCGTCACTGATCCATCGCCTGGCGCAGCCACTGCGCCAGGCGCCCCTCTCCTACTGACGCAAGCGCATCGACAGGTCCACCGCCTGTACATGCTTGGTCAGCGCCCCGATCGAAATGTAATCCACGCCGGTTTGTGCAACGCTGCGTAGCGTGTCGTCGCTGATTCCACCTGATGCTTCGAGCTTGGCCCGGCCCGCCGTGATCGCCACGGCCGTGCGCATGTCGTCAAGCGTCAGTTCGTCGAGCATGACGATATCCGCCCCTGCCCCCAGCGCCAGCTTGAGCTCGTCGAGGCTCTCCACCTCGATCTCCACCGGCTTGCCCGGCGCGATGCGATGCGCAGCCGCCACCGCCTCGGCGATCCCGCCACAGGCGGCGATGTGGTTCTCCTTGATCAGAAAAGCGTCATAGAGGCCGATCCGGTGGTTATGGCAGCCCCCGCAGGTCACGGCGTACTTCTGTGCCAGGCGCAGGCCTGGAATGGTCTTGCGAGTGTCCAGCAGGCGCACGCCCGTGCCCTCGACCATGTCGGCGTAGTGTCGGCAACGAGTGGCCACCCCCGACAGCATCTGCAGGAAATTCAGCGCGCTGCGCTCGCCGGTCAGCAACGCCCGAGCCGGCCCTTCCAGGTGGAACAGCACCTTGTCCGCCTCCACCCGGTCCCCGTCGGCGACCTGCCAGTGGACTGCGACCCGAGAGTCCACCTGCCGGAACACCGCGTCGACCCATGCGGTTCCACTGATCACCGCCGCCTCGCGCGTGATGACCGAGGCATGTGCCAACCGCTCGGCAGGGATCAGCTGCGCGGTGATATCTCCGCTGCCGACATCTTCGGCTAAGGCGCGGCGTGCATTGGCATCGATTTCTGCGGATAGATCGGCAAGGCTGAGATTCGGCATGTCGGGCTCCTCGAGTTTGCGCGGAGTATAAAGGCTCGCACCGACCGCGGCAGCGTCAAGCTGCCGACAGCCTACGGATCGCTCGACCGGCTTTTTTTACCTCCTGGCGGAAAACCTGCGAGCATCTGTGAGCCAGGTCATGTCCAATGAAAAACTGACCTTGGCAGGGGAGCACAATGCTTATAATCCCCTCCAAGAATATTGACGCCACCTAACTGACGATACTTGCTGACGAGGCGTCGTTGTAAAATCAAAGCGCTCGGCTATGCTGCGTCTGGATCCGGTTCGACAGAAGAAACCCGCACAAGATTGCGGGCTCGCCCGGTACCTTCCGCCTTGCCCTGCAGACTTGGTTACCTATATAAGACGCTGCCGAATTCAAGCGTTGTGACCGCCGCAAAGCAGGCGACCGCAGGAGAGTCTCGATGCGAACCGATGCGAAAGTGGTGCACCTGAACAAGGTTGCCCCTGAGCACAAGCCGTCTTCACCGGCAGGCCGCCTTCCGGTGGCGCTCATCAGCGTGCGCGACAAGGCCGCCCAGCAACTGCGTCAGGCGCTGCAATCGCTGTTCGACAACGCCGATGACTCGCTCTTCGAGATCGCCGATCGCGCGACCAGTAACGCCGAACAGAACGCTTTTTTCGAGGCCATGCGCGACCTGCGCATGAAGCGCCGCAACATCGAGCGTGGCTTCCTGCAGCAGCTGTTCGAAGCATTCGCCAAGCTCAACCAGTATGAAATCGGCAAGCCGCCCGCGCTGGATGCCGTCTCCTTCGACAGCCTTTCCCTGGTGCAGAACGACGAGCTGGAAGAATCCGTAGCCGTCGACACCATGGTCGCCAAGGTCATGAGTCGTGCCGCCCAGCCGCTGGGCCACCTGACCACGCGCATGAACGCGCTGATCAGCAAGAAGCTCGACGACAAGAGCAACCCCCTCGGCCCTCATGCGCTCTGTGACTATTTCATCGAAGCCAGCAGCAGCCTGGGCGTGCAGATCAAGGTCAAGCTGATCATCTTCAAGCTGTTCGAGAAGCATGTTCTTGGCGATATCGACCAGCTATATGCCGAAGCCAATCAGACCCTGGTGGCTGCCGGCATCCTGCCCGAACTCCAGTCTGCGCCGCCGCGCCGGCAGCAGCGCCCGGGCGGTCCGGCTGCCAGCCACACCTCGCCAGCGCCGCATAGCCAGCCGATCCATGTCGACGAGGGGCTACAGGAAGCCGCTTTCAGCGCCTTGCACAACCTGCTGTCCGACCTGCGCGGCAGCAGTGTTCTGCCTGCCCGCAACGTGCCCAGCGACGCCATTCCGATCTCCAGCGGAGACCTGCTCCGCCTGCTGTCGCACATGCAGACCCGCGCGCCACAGACGATCGACGATTTCGATCTGCAAGAGCAGCTCGGTAGCCTGCTGAGCCGGGTAAGTGCCAAGACCGGAAAATCGCGGGTGGTTGGCGAGATCGATGACGACGTCATCAACCTCGTCTCCATGCTGTTCGAGTTCATTCTCGACGACCGTACCCTGCCGGATTCTCTCAAGGCCCTGATCGGGCGCCTGCAGATCCCGTTGCTCAAGGTCGCGGTGATCGACAAGACCTTCTTCAGCCGCGGCAGTCACCCCGCGCGCCGCCTGCTGAACGAAATCGCGTCGGCGGCGATGGGTTGGGGCGATCAGGACGAGGCGCAACGCGACAGCCTCTATCAGAAGATCGAGCAGATTGTGGCCCGCCTGCTCAACGACTTCGTCGATGATCCGGCGATCTTCTCCGAGCTGCTGGCCGATTTCCTCGCTTTCATCGGTGACGAGCGACGCCGCAGCGAACTGCTCGAGCAGCGCACCCGTGACGCCGAAGAGGGTCGCGCCAAGGCTGAAATCGCTCGCCAGGAAGTCGAGCACGCGCTGAACCAGCGCCTGCTGGGCAAGACGCTGCCGGAAGTGGTGGTGCGCCTGCTGCAGGAGGCCTGGAGCAAGGTTTTGCTGCTTACCTGCCTGAAGCACGGCACCCAGTCCGAGGAATGGCAGGCAGCCCTGGACACCATGGATGACCTTGTGTGGAGCGTGACCCCCCACGAGGACGACGAATCCCGCGCGCGCCTGCTGGAGCTGGTCCCGAGCCTGCTTAAGGCATTGCGTGAGGGGCTGGTCAGCGCCGCGTTCGACCCCTTCTCCACCGGCGACTTCTTCACCCAGCTCGAAGCACTGCACGTACAGACCCTGCAACGCATTCAGCAACCGCAAGCCACTCCAGGCGCATCCGGACCGGCCACTGACGCGTCAGGCGAGTCGATCGCCGCTGCAGCGGTCGAGGCTGCGCCGGCCATGGTCGAGGTGGTGGACGAGATCGTGCTGCTGGCACCCGGCGAGAGCCGCGAGCCCGAGCCGGAAATCAGCCTGCCGGACAACGACGAAGCGCTGATCCAGGTGGACAATCTGCGAGTCGGCAGCTGGGTGGAATTCCAGGAAGATGAAGAGCACAAGCTGCGCTGCAAGCTGGCCGCGGTGATCAAGCCCACCGGCAAGTACATCTTCGTCAACCGCACCGGCATGAAGGTCCTGGAGAAGACCCGCATGGGCCTGGCCAGCGAGTTCCAGCGTGGCGCCATTCGCCTGCTCAACGATACCCTGCTGTTCGACCGTGCCCTGGAATCAGTGATCGGCAACCTGCGAAAGCTGAAGAACACCTGATCCGCGCCGAGCATGCCTGCCGGCATGCTCCTTCCCTGCGCGGCAAAGCGCCGCACTTCGCGCTTGGCTTTTGACCCCGCGCAGCTAGAATGCCTGCATTCTACTCGAGGTGCCTATGCCCAGCCGCCTGAACCCCGAAGACCAGCAGCGCGTCGATGAATACCTCCGCGCCCCGCAGCATCAGGTCGAACGCCAGCCGTTTCGCCCCTGGATCCTGCTGCTCGTCGTGCTGGCGGTGGTAGTCGGCCTCGGCCTTCTGAGCCGCCTCCTGAGTCGCCTGGTGCTTTGAGCCTCGCTCGCCCCGTCGCGCCGCCGTTTCTCTTGCAGCTATGAGTCATTCCCATGTCACATCGAATCGTAATCGTCGGCGGCGGCGCTGGCGGCCTGGAGCTTGCTACCCGCCTGGGTAGAACCCTGGGCAAGCGCGGCAAAGCCAGGGTCACCCTGGTCGACGCGAATCTCACCCACATCTGGAAGCCGCTGCTGCATGAAGTGGCAGCCGGCTCGCTGAACTCGTCAGCCGACGAGCTCAACTATGTGGCGCAAGCCAAGTGGAATCACTTCGAGTTCCAGATGGGCCGCATGGCCGGCCTGGACCGTGCGAACAAGTGCATCCGCCTGGAAGCCACACGCGACGAGTTCGGCGTGGAGCTCGTGCCCTCGCGTGCGTTGAATTACGACACCCTGGTGATAGCGGTCGGCAGCACGACCAACGACTTCGGAACCCCCGGGGCCGCCGAGCACTGCATTTTCCTGGATACCCGCGAGCAGGCCGAACGCTTCCATCGCCAGCTGCTGAGCCGTTACATGAAGGCACATGCAGGTGAAACCGGGCCGAGCGGCATCAGCATGGCCATCGTCGGCGCTGGCGCCACCGGTGTCGAACTGGCCGCCGAACTGCTGCATGCAGCCAAGGAACTGGCCGCCTATGGCCTCGATGGAATCAAGCCGGAAGATGTGAAGATCACGCTCATCGAGGCCGGCCCGAAGGTTCTGCCGGCACTGCCCGAGCGCATCAGCCAACCGGTACACCAGACACTGCTCGACTTGGGTGTGAAGGTGCTGACCGGCGCAGCGGTCAGCGAAGTCACCGCCGACGGCCTGCACACCAAGCAGGGTGAATTCGTGCCGGCCAGCCTCAAAGTCTGGGCGGCCGGCATCAAGGCACCCGCCTTCCTGCATGAAATCGATGGGCTGGAGACCAACCGGATCAATCAACTGGTCGTCCACCCCACCCTGCAGAGCACCCGCGACGAGAACATATTCGCCTTCGGCGACTGCGCCGCCTGCCCGCAGCCGGACAGCGACCGCAACGTGCCGCCTCGCGCCCAGGCAGCCCACCAGCAGGCGTCAATGCTGGCCCGGTCGATCCGCAACCGACTGGAAGGCAAACCCCTACCGATCTACCGCTACAAGGATTACGGCTCGCTGATATCGCTCTCGACCTTCTCGGCCGTGGGCAATCTGATGGGCAATTTGACGGGCAACGTCATGCTCGAGGGCTGGCTGGCGAGGATGTTCTATATCTCGCTGTACCGCATGCACCAGATCGCACTGTACGGCATGCCGCGCACGCTGCTGATGATGCTGGGCGACAAGCTCAGCCGCAGTACCGAACCACGCCTGAAACTCCATTGACGCATTGATGGCGCACCCGAGCGGTGCGCCATCTGGCAAGCACTAAACGGCAGGCAATAAAAAAGCTGGATGCCCGTATGGACATCCAGCTTTTCATGCTTGCCGAGCAAGCCTGTATGGTGGGTCGTGTAGGATTCGAACCTACGACCAATTGGTTAAAAGCCAACTGCTCTACCAACTGAGCTAACGACCCTAAAATGGTCGGGGTAGGGGGATTCGAACTCCCGACATCCTGCTCCCAAAGCAGGCGCGCTACCGGACTGCGCTATACCCCGATGAAGGATTGGCTCCGCGACCTGGACTCGAACCAGGGACCCAATGATTAACAGTCATTTGCTCTACCGACTGAGCTATCGCGGAACAACTAGCATTCCAGCTCCTTGGCGTTACGTTCCCGCCTCAGAGGCGCGCCATTTTACGGTTCCAAACCCTGCTGTCAACCCTAAAAATGCGATTAGCGACAACAGTTTGCGTCCGGCGCGCGGCCGCGACCCGTTGATCGGACGACCGCATGGCATTCGTCATGCCATGCGGATTGCTCTGGGCCTCAATCGAAGACGATCTGCTCGCCCTCCACCCGAGCCTTGACGCTGCTGCCCGGGGCGAACTGACCCGCAAGGATCTGCTGCGCCAATGGGTTCTCGATCCAGCGCTGGATCGCGCGCTTGAGCGGCCGCGCACCGTAAACCGGGTCGTAGCCGACGGCGATCAGCTTGTTCATCGCCTCCTGGCTCAGCTCCAGGCTCAGTTCGCGCTCGGCCAGGCGCTTGCGCAGCCGGCCCAGTTGGATCTCCGCGATACCGGCGATCTGCTCGCGACCGAGCGGATCGAACACCACCACCTCGTCGATACGGTTGATGAACTCCGGACGGAAGTGGTGCGCCACCGCATCCATCACCGCAGCGCGCTGCGCATCGGGGTCGCCAACCAGCTCCTGGATCTGCGCCGAACCCAGGTTCGAGGTCATGACGATCACGGTGTTCTTGAAGTCCACGGTCCGCCCATGGCTGTCGGTCAGACGACCATCCTCGAGCACCTGCAGCAGCACGTTGAACACGTCCGGATGAGCCTTCTCCACCTCGTCCATCAGCACGACCGAGTAGGGTTTGCGACGCACTGCCTCGGTCAGGTAGCCGCCCTCCTCGTAGCCGACGTAGCCCGGCGGTGCGCCGATCAGACGCGCGACCGAATGTTTCTCCATGAACTCGGACATGTCGATGCGGATCATCGCCTCTTCGGTATCGAAGAGGAATTCGGCCAGTGCCTTGCACAGCTCGGTCTTACCCACACCAGTCGGGCCGAGGAAGAGGAAGGAACCGCTCGGCCGGTTCGGGTCGGCCAGCCCGGCGCGCGACCGGCGCACGGCATTGGCCACGGCCACTACCGCCTCATGCTGGCCGATGACACGCGTGTGCAGCATGTCTTCCATGCGCAGCAGTTTGTCCCGCTCGCCTTCGAGCATCTTCGACACAGGGATGCCGGTCCACTTGGAGACCACCTCGGCGATCTCCTCGTCGGTCACCTTGTTGCGCAGCAGCTGGTTTTCCTTCTTGCCGTGCTGGTCGACCATTTCCAGGCTGCGCTCGAGGTCTGGGATGATGCCGTACTGCAGCTCGGCCATGCGCGCCAGATCGCCCTTGCGCCGCGCCGCCTCGAGGTCGGCCTTGGCCTGCTCGATCTTCTGCTGGATCTGCGCGGAGCCCTGGACCTCGGCCTTTTCCGACTTCCAGATCTCCTCCAGATCCGAGTATTCCTTCTCCAGCTTGGCGATATCGTCCTCAAGCTTGGCCAGGCGCTTCTTGGTGGCCTCGTCGTCCTCCTTCTTCAGCGCCTCGCGCTCGATCTTCAGCTGGATCAGCCGGCGGTCGAGACGATCCAGCTCTTCCGGCTTGGAATCGATCTCCATGCGGATGCGGCTGGCGGCCTCGTCGATCAGGTCGATGGCCTTGTCCGGCAGCTGACGATCCGTGATGTAGCGATGGCTGAGCTTGGCCGCGGCGATGATGGCGCCATCGGTGATGGTCACGCCGTGGTGCACCTCGTAGCGCTCCTTGAGGCCGCGCAGGATGGCAATGGTGTCCTCCTCGCTCGGCTCGTCCACCAGAACCTTCTGGAAGCGGCGCTCCAGCGCGGCATCCTTCTCGATGTACTGGCGATACTCGTCGAGGGTGGTGGCGCCGACACAGTGCAACTCACCCCGGGCAAGAGCAGGCTTGAGCATGTTGCCGGCATCCATGGCGCCCTCGGCCTTGCCGGCACCGACCATCGTGTGCAGCTCGTCGATGAACAGGATGACTCGGCCTTCCTGCTTGGACAGCTCGTTGAGCACGGCCTTGAGACGCTCCTCGAACTCGCCGCGGAACTTCGCACCGGCGATCAGCGAGCCCATGTCCAGCGCCAGCAGACGCTTATCCTTCAGGCCATCCGGCACCTCGCCATTGACGATGCGCTGGGCCAGCCCTTCGACGATGGCGGTCTTGCCGACACCGGGCTCGCCGATCAGCACCGGGTTGTTCTTGGTGCGCCGTTGCAGGACCTGAATGGTGCGGCGGATTTCGTCGTCACGGCCGATCACCGGATCGAGCTTGCCCTCCTCGGCGCGCTTGGTCATGTCGACGGTGTACTTGTCCAATGCCTGACGCGACTCCTCGGCATTGGGGTCATTGACCGCCGCGCCACCGCGCAGGTTGCTGATGGCGTTCTCCAGGGCCTTCTTGCTCACGCCCTGGGCCAGCAGGAGCTTGCCCAAACGGGTGTTGTTGTCCAGCGCGGCAAGCAGTACCAGTTCGCTGGAGATGTACTGGTCGCCCTTCTGCTGGGCGAGGCGATCGGCCTGGTTGAGCAGACGCGCCAGATCCTGCGACAGGTTCATGTCACCGGTGGGGTTCTGCAGCTTGGGCAGCTGGTCCAGCTCCTTGGTCAGGGCCTGGCGCAGCGCGTTGATGTCGAAGCCGACCTGCATCAACAAGGGCTTGATCGAACCGCCCTGCTGCTCCAGCAGGGCCTGCATCAGGTGCAACGGCTCGATGGAGGGGTGATCCAGGCCAACGGCAATGGATTGGGCATCGGAGAGCGCAAGCTGGAGCTTGCTGGTCAATCGATCGATACGCATGGATGTTCATCCTCAGGTAAAGCGGGCCGGCACCATGAATCGCGCCTTACAAATAACCCGCGAGATGGAGCATAGATGAGGATGATTGTTGGAGATTCAAGGCGGATGACATTGATGCAGGTCATGCCGGGACCGCGGAGTCACGGCGCTGTCGAACCGCTAGGTAGGGCTAAGGCTGCAGCCAGATCAGACTGGCGAAGCGCCCCGTGCGTGAGGCACGGCGATAGGAATAGAAACGCGGATCGCTGAAGGTGCACAGCCCACCGCCGTAGACGGCTTCGACTCCGACCGCAGCCAGGCGAATGCGCGCAAGCTGATACAGATCGGCCATGAAGCGCCCCTCGTTGCGGCTCGGCACGAATGCCGCCGCAGCCGCCGGGTGCTGCGCGACGAATGCCTCGCGCACCTCGCCCCCCACCTCGAAGGCAGCGGGCCCGATCGCCGGCCCCAGCCAGACCAGCACGTCTTCGGCACGAATCGCCAGCGCCTCGAGCGTTGTTTCCAGCACGCCACCAGCCAGCCCGCGCCAGCCGGCGTGCGCCGCCGCGACACGACTGGCGGCGCGGTCACAGAACAGCACCGGCAGGCAGTCGGCGGTGAGCACCGCACAGGCTTCGCCCGGCGTCTCGCTCCAGCTGGCATCGGCAGTGGCGCAGACACCGGGAAGTGCCTTCACGGCCACACAGGAATGCACCTGTTCCAGCCAGATCGGCTGGCAACCCAACACATCGCGCAGATGCTGGCGATTGCAGGCCACCGCAGCCGGATCATCGCCGACATGATCGCCGAGATTGAAACTGTCGAACGGAGCCGCGCTGACACCCCCCTGGCGGGTCGTCACGCAGGCACGAACGCGTGCCGGCGCTGGCCAGTCGGGCAACAGCCAATTCTCGTTGCCGACAGTCACCCGACGAAGGCCTCGCGATCCTGTTGCAGGAGCGTCAGCAGCCAGACGAAGTCGTCCGGCAATGGCGACTCCCACTTCATGCGCTGCCCGGTCACCGGATGATCCAGCTCGAGGAAACGGGCATGCAGCGCCTGCCGTGGGAACTCGCGCAGCGTCTGCACCAGTGTCGGATTGGCAGCTGGCGGAATACGGAAACGCCCGGCATACAGCGGATCGCCCACCAGCGGGTAGCCGAGGTGGGTCATGTGCACACGAATCTGGTGGGTACGCCCGGTTTCCAGCTTGACCCGCACATGGGTGTGCGAGCGGAAGCGCTCGAGCACACGATAGTGACTGACCGCGGGCTTGCCCCCCTCCACCACCGCCATGCGCTGGCGCTGCTGGCCGTGACGGCCGATCGGCGCATCCACGGTGCCGCCGGTGATGATTACGCCGATGACGATGGCTTCGTAGATACGGCTGACACTGCGCGCCTGCAGCTGCTCCACCAGGCGGGTCTGTGCCTGCAGCGTCTTGGCCACCACCATCAGCCCGGTAGTGTCCTTGTCCAGACGATGAACGATGCCGGCGCGCGGCACGTTGATCAGGTCAGGTACGTGATGCAGCAACGCGTTGAGCAGCGTGCCGTCGGCATGCCCGGCCGCCGGATGCACCACCAGCCCGGCCGGCTTGTCGATCACCAGAATCTGGTCGTCTTCATAGACGATGTCGAGCGGAATGTCCTGCGCCACCCATTCGCCCTGCGCCTGCTGTTCGGCGCTCAGCTCGAGCACCGCACCGGCATGCACGGTGTCGCGGGGGCGCAGCACGGCGCCATCCACCGTCAGCAGACCATCCTTGATCCAGGCCGCGAGGCGCGAACGCGAGTGTTCGGAGAAGAGCTGCGCCGCGACCTGATCGAGACGTTGCCCGCCTAGGTCAAACGGCACCTCGGCACGGAGTTGAATGGCCTGTTTGGAGATCGTGGACATACGGCGAGATAGATTCGTCAGAGAGAGGCGAGCGGCATCCGTTGCTGATGGATGCCCGGAGGACCGCAGATGGCGGAGCGGCCTTTGGTTTCGGCTACACGCTTGTGTTTAAATACGGCGTCTTTGTCCCGGCGCACCGGGGCGCCCATCATAACAGGACGGCTCCGCGCGAGACAGCCAGCCGTCACAGGGACGCAAGCCGCCATGCAAGTGAAACACCTGCTGCTGATCGCCATTTTCGCCCTTACCGCCGCCTGTTCATCCAACGAAACCGTCGACGAAAACCTGGGCGAGGTCGAGCTGTACCAGCAAGCACAGGCCGACCTGGACAACAAGAGCTATACCAGCGCCATCAGCAAGCTCAAGGCGCTGGAGTCGCGTTACCCGTTCGGTCGTTTCGCCGAGCAGGCGCAGCTCGAGCTGATCTACGCCTATCACCGCAACGCCGAGCCGGAAGCTGCACGCTCGGCTGCCGAGCGCTTCATCCGCCTGCATCCGCAGCACCCGAACGTCGACTACGCCTACTACCTCAAGGGCCTGGCCTCGTTCGATCAGGACCGCGGCCTGCTCGCTCGCTTCTTGCCGCTGGACATGACCAAGCGCGACCCGGGCGCTGCCCGCGACTCGTTCAACGAGTTCGCCCAGCTCACCAGCCGCTATCCGAACAGCCGTTATTCGCCGGATGCCAAGGCGCGCATGATCTATCTGCGCAACCTCCTGGCAGCCAACGAGATTCACGTCGCCCACTACTACCTCAAGCGCCAGGCCTACGTGGCCGCCGCCAACCGCGGGCGCTATGTGGTGGAAAACTTCCAGGGCACACCGGCCGTGGCGGACGGTCTGGCTGTGATGACCGAGGCCTACCAGCGCCTTGGCCTCGATGACCTCGCCGATGCCAGCCTCAAGACACTTCAGCTCAACTATCCGGATCATGCCACCCTCGAGGACGGCAAGTTCACCCCCATCGAGCGCGAAGAAGACACCCGCAGCTGGCTGAGCAAGGCCACGCTCGGCCTGATCGAAGGCGAAGCGCCGCGTCCCGACACCTCCCGTGCCAACCGTGACGTGTTGCGCCAGTACGAGAACGCTGCGCGTGACCTGCCGGAAGAACTGCGCCCCGTACTCAAGGATGTGGAACAGCAGGAGCCGAAGCGCTCCTGGTGGAGCCGCCTGACCTTCGGCCTGTTCGACTGAAATGGGCTGACCATGCGCCGCTACGTCGAGCCCTGTGCTCGTCACCGTCGGCGCACCGGGCCAGGACCGGCCCTGGCTAGACCGGTGGCCGGTCGCCACGCATAAACAGGAAGGAATCGATATGGGGCTGTTTCGACTGCTGTTCTGGATCGCACTGATCGCCGCCGCCTTCTGGCTGTGGCGCCGCCTGACCCGGAAGAAGACGCCTACCGCGCAACAGCAGGGCAGCCTGCCGATGGTCCGCTGCGCTCAATGCGGCGTGCACGTGCCGCAGAACCAGGCCCTGCAGGCCCATGACCGCTGGTACTGCAGCCAGGCTCACCTCGAGCAGGACAGCACCTCTGGTGGGCACTGAGAACCTCACCTTCTTCGGCGACCAGGGGCGGCGCATCCTTCGCCTGTATCACCTCTACCGCCTGACCATTGGCCTCGCGCTGGTGCTGCTGATCAGCAGCGACCTGCACAACGATCTGCTGCAGATGAGCAATCCGCAGCTGTTTCAGTACGGCGCCTGGCTCTATCTGATCCTCAACATCATCGTCGCGGTGCTGGTGCAGAGCCCCGAGCGCGACCTGCCAGTGCTCAGCCTGGCGCTGATGGACGTGATCCTGCTGTCGGGATTGTTCTATTTTGGCGGAGGAACGCCGAGCGGCATCGGCAACCTGCTGATCGTCGCCGTCGCCATCGCCAATATTCTCCTGCGGGGGCGGGTCGGTTTCTTCATCGCCGCGGTCGCTGCCACCGGCCTGATCTACCTGACCTTCTACCTGAGCATCAGCCGTTCCGAAGCCAGCAGCCAATACGTCCAGGCCGGTGCGCTCGGAACGCTGTGCTTCGCCGCAGCCTTTCTCGTCCAGGGACTGACTCGGCGCCTGCAGGTCAGCGAGACTCTGGCCCGCCAGCGCGCCGAGGAGGTCGCCAACCTCGAGGCCCTCAACGCGCTGATCCTGCAGCGCATGCGCACCGGCATCATGGTGTTGGACCCGCAGGAGCGCGTGCTCCTGGCCAACCAGGGGGCGCTGCAGTTGCTCGGCCAGGAATCGCTGGCCGGCGAGCGCCTCGCGCCGCGCTGCCCGGAGCTGCTCAAGGCACTGCAGCACTGGCGTGGCAATCCCACACTGCGCCCGCCGAACCTCAAGGCCACCCCCGGCGGACCGACGCTGCAGCCGAGTTTCGCCGCCCTGCAGCACGGCAACAAGCTCGACACTCTGGTGTTCCTCGAGGACATCTCGCAGATCGCCCAGAAGGCCCAGCAACTCAAGCTCGCCTCCCTCGGACGACTCACAGCCAGCATTGCCCATGAAATCCGCAATCCGCTGGGCGCCATCAGCCATGCTGCTCAGCTGCTACAGGAATCCGAAGAGCTGGACGGCCCGGATCGGCGGCTGGCGCAGATCATCCAGGACCACTCGCGGCGGATGAATCTGGTCATCGAGAACGTGCTGCAGCTTTCCCGGCGCCGCCAGGCGGAGCCCCAGCTGCTGGATCTCAAATACTGGCTGCATCGCTTCGTCAGCGAGTTCCGCCAGGGGCTCAGCCCGCAGCAGACGGTTCACCTGGAAACCATCGGCAGCTCGCTGCAGACGCGCATGGACCCCAACCAGCTGACCCAGGTGCTCACCAACCTGGTGCAGAACGGCCTGCGCTACAGCGGCAAGGAGCACGATCGCGCTCAGGTCTGGCTCCGCCTGTTTCGCGACGAAGCCAGCGATCTGCCGGTCGTTGAGGTCCTCGACGATGGGCCCGGCATCGCCGCCGAGCAGTTGCACAACGTTTTCGAACCCTTCTTCACCACCGAGAGCAAAGGCACCGGGCTCGGGCTGTACATCTCCCGCGAGCTGTGCGAGAGCAACCAGGCACGCCTGGACTACCGCGAGCGCGCCGAAGGCGGCAGCTGCTTCCGCATCGTCTTCGCGCACCCGCGCAAGCTGAGCTAGGCGCAGCAGAACAGTTGCCGGCAACGCATCACACATCGACCAAAGCGGCAGCCACGGCGGCGCCGGGAGAGTTAACATGCTCGCCAGCCGCCCGGAAGGCGACCCCCGCTTCAGGAACCAGAGCAAGACCATGACCGCGCGCCAGAAAGCCCTGATCATCGACGACGAGCCGGACATCCGCGAGCTGCTGGAGATCACCCTCGGCCGCATGAAGCTCGATACCCGCAGCGCACGCAACCTCAAGGAGGCGCGCGAGCTGCTGGCACGCGAGCACTACGACCTGTGCCTGACCGATATGCGCCTGCCCGACGGCAGTGGCCTTGAGCTGGTCCAGCACATCCAGCAACAGTACCCACAACTGCCCGTGGCGATGATCACCGCCTATGGCAGCCTGGATACCGCCATCGGTGCACTCAAGGCCGGTGCGTTCGACTTCCTCACCAAACCGGTGGACCTGAACCGCCTGCGCGAGCTGGTCAGTACCGCCCTGCGCCTGCGCGCGCCCGCAGCCGAAGCGCCGGTGGACAGTCGCCTGCTGGGCAGCTCGCCGCCGATGAAAACCTTGCGCAAGCAGATCGGCAAGCTCGCCCGCAGCCAGGCACCCGTCTACATCAGCGGCGAGTCGGGCAGCGGCAAGGAACTGGTGGCACGCCTGATTCACGAGCAGGGCCCGCGCAGCGAAAAGCCATTCGTGCCGGTCAACTGCGGTGCCATTCCGTCGGAGCTGATGGAAAGCGAGTTCTTCGGCCACAAGAAAGGCAGCTTCAGCGGCGCCATCGAGGACAAGCCCGGCCTGTTCCAGGCCGCCAACGGTGGCACGCTGTTTCTCGACGAGGTGGCGGACCTGCCGCTGCCGATGCAGGTCAAGCTGCTGCGCGCCATCCAGGAAAAGGCCGTGCGTGCCGTTGGCGGTGCGCAGGAAGTGATGGTCGATGTACGCATCCTCTGCGCCACCCACAAGGATCTCGCCAGCGAGGTCGCCGCAGGCCGTTTTCGCCAGGATCTCTACTACCGCCTGAATGTCATCGAACTGCGTGTACCGCCACTACGCGAACGCCGGGAAGACATCGGCCTGCTCGCCGATGTCATGCTGCGCCGTCTGGCGCAGGAATGCGGCGAGGCCACGGCCCGCCTGCATCCCGATGCCCTGGCCAAGCTGGAGAACTATCGCTTTCCGGGCAACGTCCGCGAGCTGGAGAACATGCTCGAACGCGCCTACACCCTGTGCGAAGGCGACGAGATCAAGGCTGGCGACCTGCGCCTGGCGGATAGCCCCGGCCTGCCGGAAAACGGCGAAGCCAGCCTGGCGCAGATCGACAACCTGGAGGACCACCTGGAGGAGATCGAGCGCAAGCTGATCATGCAGGCCCTCGAAGAAACACGCTGGAACCGCACCGCGGCCGCCCAGCGACTGGGGCTGACCTTCCGCTCGATGCGTTACCGTCTGAAGAAACTCGGCCTGGACTAAGTGGCAGGCGTAGACGCCTGCCACCGGATACGAACGCTGCGCCCTACCCCTGCGACAGCAGGTTGCGCAGATCGATGATCGCCGCGTTGGCGCGGGAGATGTAGTTGGCCATCACCAGCGAGTGATTGGCCAGCACGCCGTAGCCGCTGCCGTTGAGCACCATCGGACTCCACAGCGGCTCCTGCGCCGCCTCCAGCTCACGAATGATCTGCCTGACGCTGATCGTGGCGTTCTTCTTGGCCAGCACGTCGGCGAAGTCCACCTCGATCGCCCGCAGCAGATGTGACAGCGCCCATGCCTGACCACGTGCCTCGAAGAACACATTGTCGATCTGCATCCAGGGCGTCTCGACCACCTGCTCCTTGACCTGCGGCACGATGCCGGCCCGCTCCTGCTCCGGTGCGATATCGGCATCCAGGCGCACCCGACCGACACTTGCCGACAGGCGCTGGGACAACGATCCGAGGCGGGTCGCCGCGTCACCCAACCAGTTGTTCAGGTTGTCGGCGCGGGTATAGAACAACGCCTTGGGCTCCGGCTCGCTGAGGCGCGCCAGATAGCGATCCAGACTGCGGATGCCGTTGCGGTATTCACTTTCCGAGGCGGGCAGGGTCCAGCTGCGGTTGTCGAAGTTGAACAGCGGCTCGGCCTTGGCCAGATCCGGGTCCTCAGTGGACTGTGACTGCGAACGGGCGAAATCCTTGCGCAGCGCTCGCGCCAGATCACGAACCTGCACCAGCACGCCGTATTCCCAGCTCGGCATGTTGTCCAGCCACAGCCCCGGCGGGGCGATGTCATTGCTCAGATAGCCGCCGGGCTTGTCCAGCAGGGTACTGGCCACGCGCTTGAGGGTTTCCACCGTGGTATAGCCGCTGACCAGCTGGCGCTGCGAAGCCTCCGCCGCCTGGCGCGTATGCTGCTGTACCGGAAACAGGTCCGGCTCGCGACTCCAGTACCATCCCAGCAGCAGCGTCACCAGCAGGTAGATGCCCAGCAGAGCGGCAAGAATCAGCAGAAGCGGGTTGCCTGCGCGTTGGCCAGCCGCTCCGGCCGAGCCGTTGGAGCGGCCGAGGCGAGCGAAGCGATTCTTCCAATCCGACATGGGCTGTGTGTCCTTCTGGCGAGTTCAGGGGTTCGACCGCCCGGCACCGGAGACGTTGCGCAGGCATGTCTTTACTATAACGCAGGGCCCAGGCGTGCTCAGCGCCAAATTGAGAACCACTACCGCGCAACGCCCTTCCAAAGCGCACCGACGGTGATAGCATGCCGCCATTACAATGCACCAGGGCAGCGCACCTGGCGCGCCAGGAATAATCGCGATGTCGGATCAGGAAGAGCTTAAACAGCATTTCGCCCAGCGGGTCATCCACCAGGCACGGGAAGTGCTGGAGGTCTGGCAGCAACTGCAACGCAGTGAATGGAACGAGGACTACCATGCCGCGTTGACCGAAGCGACGACTCGTCTTCGGCGCTTTGCCGATCGCTTCGAGCAGACCGAGCACAGCGAGCTGGCGTTGAACATCGAGGATTGCCTGAGCGACATCCGCGACAACCGCGGGCGTCTGTCCAGCAGCACCATCTCCACACTGAGTCAGCTGATCTATCGCCTTGCCCGCACCGGACTGCGCCACAGCGATCCGCACAACCAGTCGTTCCTGCCGCCGCTGAGCAAGCCGGTGTACATCGCCCTGCAAGATCAGGAGCGCGCCGAGCATCTGGTACGCCAGTTGGACTTCTTCAGCATGTCCGCACAGGCTTTCAGCAATGTCGCCGCGTTCCGCACGGCGATGCATCGCCGGCACCCGGCCGCCATCGTGATGGAGGTGGACTTCAACGGACCGGGCGAAGGGCTGCGCCTAGCCGAACAGGTGCAACTCGGTCTGGAGCCGAAGCTGCCCATGCTGTTCTTCAGCCACGCCGAAACCGACACGCCGACTCGCCTGGCCGCCGTCCGCGCCGGCGGTCTGGAGTTCTTCACCGGTACCCTGGACGCCAGCAGCCTGCTGGAGAAGATCGAGATCTTCACCCGCACCGCGCATTACGAGCCGATTCGCGTGCTGATCATCGATGACTCGCGTGCCCAGGCGACGCATACCGAGCGGGTGCTGAACAACGCCGGCATCGTCACCCAGACCCTGACCGAGCCAATCCAGGCCATCGGCGCACTCGCCGAGTTCCAGCCGGACCTGATCATCCTCGACATGTACATGCCCGACTGCCAGGGCACCGAGCTGGCCAAGGTAATCCGTCAGCATGAGCGCTACGTCAGCGTGCCGATCATCTACCTGTCCGCCGAGGACGATCTGGACAAGCAGTTGGACGCCATGGGCGAAGGCGGCGACGACTTTCTCACCAAGCCGATCAAGCCGAGCCACCTGATCGCCACGGTACGCACCCGCGCCACCCGCGCGCGCAGCCTGAAGGCGCGCATCGTGCGCGACAGCCTCACCGGTCTGTACAACCACACCCACAGCCTGCAGCTGCTCGAGGACGCTCGCTTCCGCGCCCGTCGCGACAATCGACCGCTGAGCTTCGCCATGCTCGACATCGATCACTTCAAGCAGGTCAACGACACCTTCGGCCACCCCATGGGTGACCGGGTCATCAAGAGCCTGGCGCTGTTTCTCAAGCAGCGCCTGCGCAAGACCGATCACATCGGCCGCTACGGTGGCGAGGAGTTCGCCGTGGTGCTGCCAGACACCCCAGCGGAGGCCGCCTGCAAGGTGCTGAACGAGATCCGCCAGCGTTTCGCCGAGATCCGTTTCCCTGCGCAGCCGCGCGATCTGAGCTGCACCTTCAGCTGCGGCATCACCGAGCTGACCGCCGATGCCGAGGTCAAGACGCTTACCCAGCAGGCCGACGAGGCGCTCTATCGTGCCAAGCACGCCGGTCGTAACCGCGTCGAGCGTTACTAGCCGCCAATACAGGCGCGGCCGCCAACGTCGAGGGTCGTGTAGCGATCGTCGGAGCGGCCGGCTGTCACGCGAATGACATCAAACTGCCATACCTTGCAAGGCCTCCGAATTGCTTTGCGAGGCGAGCATGCGCCTGAAGTCGCTCACCACTCTCAATACCCTGCTGCTGATCGCGGTGTGTCTGGCACTGGGCGCGACGCTCTGGTGGTCCGAGCGCGCCATGGAGCGCCCCTACCTGCTGATGGTGCGCTATCTGGCGCTGTCCCAGCAGTTTCAGCAGCAGGCGGTGGACAACATTCACGGCTACCTCGCCAGCGGTGACGCGCTGCGCCACAGCCAGGCGCAGCAGGCGCTCACCGAATTCGCCGATGACAGCAGCGCGCTACCGGAGGACCTGGCCGCGCGGCTGCGTCCCAGTCTCGCCGAACTGTCGCGCTTCACCGCCGACGAGCTGCTGGCCGCGGGCAAGCTGGCCGGCGACCCGCAAGGGCTGCTGCTGCAGGCCGAGCGCGAAATGGCCGGCGTGCTCTCGCAGCTCGACGACTACCGCGCGCACGCCGATCATCCACGCGCCGCCGCAGACTATCAGCGCCCCCTGTTCGCCGCCGGGCAGCAGCTGTTTCGTCTGAGCCACGCCCGCAGCAAGCTGGTGAGCAGCGGCCGTGACGAGCTGAACTCCGAGGTGGAGCAGGTGCTGCGCAGCCTGGAGCAGGAGGCGGCACGACTCGACACGCTGCCGCTGCTCGGCGTGCTCACCCAGAACCAGTCCGCCACCAGCACCTTTGCCGCGCTGCTCGACCTGGGGGCGGCAGCGGATCAGCACAGCGAAGACCGTGGCATTGCCCTCAAGCGCGAGTTCGCCAGCCTGATCAAGCGCTACCCGGCCGAGCTGCAGCGCACCCGCGAGCTGATCCGCCAGCGTAGCGCGCTGCTCGACAGCAGCGCGCAGAAGATCGCCAGCGTCGAGCAGGCGCTGGCCGCGCTGGAGCCCGCGGTACGGGCCGAACACAGCCGCATCCAGAGCGAAGTGCGCCTGATCCAGATCGGCATCATCGCGCTGATCCTGCTCATCGCTCTGGCCATCGACCGCCTGCAGCGTCAGCTGACTCGAGCCCTCGGCCAGCTGGTGCCGGCTTTGTCCAACTGGGCGCGAGGTGACTTCAGCGCAGAGGTACGCATCGCGAGCCGGATTCGCGAGATCGACGACATCGAGACCTCGCTGAACCAACTGCGTACCTACCTGCTGGAACTGGTCGGCACGCTGCGCAAGCAGGCGACGCGCGTCGCCGAAAGCAGCCGCAGCCTGGACGAGATGAGCAGCAGCCTGCATGACGGCGCCCAGCGCCAGACCGGCGACACCGCGCAGATTCGCGACTCGCTCGGCGAGCTGGAGGCGACCATCCAGCAGGTGGCCGATGGCGCCGGCGAAGCCGCCCAAGCCAGCCGCGCAGCGGCGCGTGCGGTGCAGCACGGCCAGCAGGTCATCGGCGAGAGCCTGACCGGCCTGCATGGGCTGGTCAGCGAGGTGCAGTGCAACGCAGTGGCAATCGAACGACTGGCCGACGAAACCGTCACCATTGGCAAGGTCCTGACGGTCATTCGCGCGATTGCCGAGCAGACCAATCTGCTGGCGCTCAATGCGGCGATAGAAGCAGCCCGCGCCGGTGGTCACGGACGCGGCTTCGCGGTGGTCGCGGACGAAGTGCGCTCACTGGCACAGCGTACCAGCGGGGCCACCGAGGAAATCCAGCAGCTGATCGGCCGTCTGCAGCAGGCCGCGCGGCAGTCCGTGGAGGCGATGCGCAGTCAGGTCGAGCATGCCGAAAGCACGGCCAGCCTGGCGCAAAGCGCCGATCAGGCCCTGGAACAGATCGTCTCGACCATAGCCAGCATCAACCATATGGCCGAGCAGATCGCCCAGGCCACGGCCCAGCAGGGCGAAGCGGTGGGCGAAATCCGTGGCCACAGCGAACGTATCCATCAGCTGGGCGATGCCAACCTGGGACACATCAGCCGCGGCCGTGAGCAGAGCGCCGAGATGCTGCAACTGGGCAGCGAGCTGGATCGAGCGACCCAGGCCTTTCGCTTCTAGCCGGCGCGCTTGCCGATGCGCGCTCCAGACGATGCCCCGCTAGCGCGGCGCGACCGGACGCTGCGGCTTGCGGCCCTTGCCGGCGGGCTTGCCACCGTTGGCCGCCTTGCGCCGCGCCTCGGCGGCGGCCTTGGCCTGCTCGCGCTTGTCCCAGGCGTTGCCGTCGTGGCTGCGCGGCGGCAAGCCGTTGTGCTGGGTGAGGATCTTGCCACCCTGCCCGGCCTTCTTGCTGCCGACCGGCGTGGAGTTCTTGCGTCGCGCGCTCTGGTAGCCGTCCACCGCCGGCTGGTGCGCCGGAATCAGCTGGTGCTTGCCGCTGCCGATCAGGTCGGCGCGACCCATGCGAATCAGAGCCTCGCGCAAGAGCGGCCAACCCTTGGGGTCGTGATAGCGCAGGAAGGCCTTGTGCAGGCGACGCTGCTCCTCGCTCTTGACGATGGTCACACCCTCGCTCTTGTAGGTCACCTTGCGCAGCGGGTTCTTGCCGCTGTGGTACATCGCGGTGGCGGTGGCCATTGGCGAGGGATAGAAGGCCTGCACCTGGTCGGCGCGGAAGCCGTTGGCCTTGAGCCACAATGCCAGGTTGAGCATGTCCTCGTCGGTCGTGCCCGGATGCGCGGCAATGAAGTACGGAATCAGGTACTGCTCCTTGCCCGCCTCTTTCGAGTACTTCTCGAACATGCGCTTGAAGCGGTCATAGGTGCCGATGCCCGGCTTCATCATCTTGTCCAGCGGACCACGCTCGGTGTGCTCCGGCGCAATCTTCAGGTAACCGCCGACATGGTGGGTGACCAGTTCCTTGACGTACTCCGGCGACTCGACGGCGAGGTCGTAGCGCAGGCCGGAGGCGATCAGGATCTTCTTCACGCCCGGCAGTGCACGCGCCTTGCGGTACAGCTCGATCAACGAGCTGTGATCGGTATTGAGGTTCTCGCAGATGCCGGGGAACACGCAGGACGGCTTGCGGCAGTGCTTCTCGATTTCGTGGCTCTTGCAGGCCAGGCGATACATGTTGGCAGTCGGCCCGCCGAGATCGGAGACCACACCGGTGAAGCCCGGCACGTTCTTCATCTCCTCGATCTCGTGCAGGATCGACTCGTGGGAGCGGCTCTGGATGATGCGCCCCTCGTGCTCGGTGATCGAGCAGAAGGTGCAGCCACCGAAGCAGCCGCGCATGATGTTCACCGAGAAGCGGATCATTTCGTAGGCGGGAATCTTCGCGCCGTTGTATGCCGGGTGCGGCACGCGCGCGTAGGGCGCGGCGAACACGTAGTCCATTTCCTCGGTGGTCAGCGGAATCGGCGGCGGATTGAGCCACAGCTCACGGTCGTCGTGACGCTGCACCAGCGCGCGGGCGTTGCCTGGGTTGGTTTCCAGGTGCAGCACCCGGTTGGCGTGGGCGTACAGCGCCGGATCGTTGCGCACCTTTTCGAAGGACGGCAGACGGATCACCGTGCGGTCACGCTCCAGCTTCGGGTGCGGCAGCAGCTCCACCGGCCGGGCTTCGTTCGGGTCGTCTTGCGGCCCCTTGTCCTTCTCGATGGCGCAGGCGGACAGGTCCTGCGTGTTGACGTAGGGGTTGATGATCTTGTCGATCTTGCCCGGGCGGTCGATGCGAGTGGAGTCGATTTCGAACCAGCCTTCGGGTGTGTCCTTGCGAATGAACGCGGTGCCGCGCACGTCGGTGATCGCTTCAACCGGCTCGCCACGCGCCAGGCGCTGCGCTACCTCGACGATGGCGCGCTCGGCATTGCCGTAGAGCAGGATGTCCGCGGTGGCGTCCATCAGGATCGAGCGGCGCACCTTGTCCGACCAGTAGTCGTAATGAGCGATGCGGCGCAGCGAGGCCTCGATGCCGCCGAGCACCACCGGCACATGTTTGTAGGCCTCCTTGCAGCGCTGGCTATAGACCAGGCTGGCGCGATCCGGCCGCTTGCCGGCCAGACCGCCCGGGGTATAGGCGTCATCGGAGCGGACCTTGCGATCGGCGGTGTAGCGATTGATCATCGAGTCCATGTTGCCGGCCGCGACGCCGAAGAACAGATTCGGCTCGCCGAGCTTCATGAAGTCGTCTTTGCTCTGCCAATCCGGCTGGCTGATGATGCCCACGCGAAAGCCCTGCGCCTCGAGCAGACGGCCGATGATCGCCATGCCGAAGGACGGATGATCGACATAGGCATCACCCGTGACGATGATGATGTCGCACGAGTCCCAGCCGAGCTGATCCATCTCCTCCCTGCTCATCGGCAGGAACGGCGCCGGACCGAAACACTCGGCCCAGTACTTGGGATAGTCGAACAGTGGCTTGACGGCGTGCATGGCGGAAAACCGGGGCAACGAAAACGGGCGCGGAATATAGCACAAAAAATAACCAAGTCCGACCAGCGCGCAGGGTCTTTATCGACCTTGGCGACAGGCGCGCGCTGCGCTTTCGCCTCCCGCTATACTCGCGCCACCCGACCCACGCATCGAGCCCGGGAGATCCTAGTGCACGCCGCCCTCCTTGCCCTGCTGCTGTGCCTAGGCACGCTCTTGCCAGCCCATGCCGATACCGCCCTGATCGGCGTGCATGACAGCGGCCGAAGTCTGAATGCCCATGTGGAATTGCTGATGGATCCCGGCGCCGAGTTGAAGGTGACGGACCTGCAACGCCCTGAGGTGCAGGCGCGCTTTCAGCCGGCGCAGGGCAAGGCCAGCGTCGGCCAGAGCCCGCACCCCTGGTGGGTTCGGGTCACGCTGCAGCGGGCCAGCGACGCGCCGTCTCGATGGTGGCTGGAAGTTGGCTCTGTGACCCTGAAAGACCTGCGCATCTATTTGCCGGACGGCAACGGTGGCCGGACCGAGCGTCAGTCCGGCGAGCTGGTCGGCTTTCACGAAGGGCGCGACCACGCGTACCGGCGCATGCTGTTCCGCCTGCCGGAGCTTAGCGACCAGCGCCCGCTGACCTTTTATCTGCGCAGCTACGATCCGGCCGGCAACTCCTTTCCGCTCAAGGTCTGGCAGCTCGACGCCCTGCAGGAGCAGGCAGTGGGCGAGAACCTGTTTCTCGGCCTGATCTATGGCCTGATCCTGGCCATGCTGCTGTACAACTTGTTCATCTTCCTCAGCCTGCGCGATACCGCCTATTTCTGGTACGTGATGACCACCAGCGGCGCGCTGCTGATGATCCTAGGCATGACCGGACACGGCTTTCAGTACCTCTGGCCGAACGGACCGGTGCCCTTCTGGCTGGATCGCATCAGCATCCCGGCGCTCTGGGGCTTCAGCGCCTGCCGCTTCACCCAGACCCTGCTGCAGACCCGCCGTTTCGTGCCCTGGGCCCATCGCCTGCTGATCTTCGCCCTGTGCCTCTATGTCACGGCCGTGCTGCTCAACATCTTCGGGCTGCGCGCGTTCGGCGCCTGGGTCTTCGTCGCGCTGGCCCTGACCGCGATCCCGGCCTCGCTCTGGGCCTCGTTCCGCCGCTGGCGCCAGGGTTACTTTCCCGCCCTGCTCTACCTCTGCGGCTTCGGCGTGATCCTGGGCAGCGTCAACCTGCTGTTGCTACGCGCCACCGGCGTGATTCAGCCGGCGGCCTGGAGCGGCTACGTCTTTCCGCTGGCGGTGGCGGCCGAATCCATCCTGTTCTCCTTCGCCCTGGCCTCGCGCATCCAGATACTCAAGCAGGAACGGGCGGCGGCGCTGGAGCATGCCGACCGGGAGAAGTCCGCGCGACTGAAGCAGGTTCAGGCCAGCGCCGAACAGCTCAGCCTGGCGGTGGAGGCGCGTACCGCCGAGCTGGCACAGGCCAACCGGGACCTCAGCGAACGGGAAATCGAGCTCAAACAGGCCGCCTTCCACGACCCGCTGACCGAACTGCCCAATCGCCGCTACCTCATCGAGCGCGTCGAAGCCGCCATCGCCGAGGCCGCGCGGCGCGGTGAGTCGATTGCGCTGCTACTGATCGATCTGGACCACTTCAAGCCGATCAACGACGGCCACGGCCACGACGCCGGTGATCTCCTGTTGCGCACACTGGGCCAGCGACTGCGCGGCCTGGTGCGCAGCAGCGACATGGCAGCCCGGCTGGGCGGCGATGAATTCGCGATACTGCTGACCGGGGCAACCGTTGAACAGGATGCCGGGCAGGTCGCCGAACGCCTGTTGCACGAGCTGTCGTTGCCGGTGCCTTACCGGGGCACCAGCCTGGCGGTGACCGTGAGCGTCGGCGCCGCGTTCTTTCCGCAGCATGCCGAGGAGTTCAGCCGGCTCTACAAGGCCGCTGACGAGGCGCTCTACCGCGCCAAGCAGCAGGGCCGGGCGAGCTGGGTCCAGCAGGACGGCCGCGCGCCGGCCGATCAGCCGACATAACGGCGCGGCACCCGCCCGGTCACCTTGGTCAGCAGCTCGTAGCCGATAGTGCCGCAGGCCTGGGCGAGCTCATCGATAGGCATCTGTGCCCCCCACAGCTCCACCGCGTCACCGAGCTGCGCCTGCGGCAGGTCGGTCAGATCCACGGCGAGCATGTCCATCGACACCCGCCCGGCCAGCGGCACGCGCTGCCCATGGATCACCACTGAGGTGCCGGAAGGCGCGGTACGCGGATAACCATCGGCATAGCCGCAGCTGACGGTGCCGATACGCGAAGGACGCTGCGCCACCCAGCTCGCACCGTAGCCAACGCTTTCACCCACCGGCACGTCGCGCACCGCGATCAGCGCGCCGGTCAGCGTCATCACAGGTTTCAGTCCAAGCTCCCGGGCGCTCAGCTCGGCGAATGGCGTCGCACCGTAGAGCATGATGCCAGGCCGGATCCAGGCCATATGCGCCTGCGGCAGGGTCAGCACGGCGGCGGAATTGGCCAGCGAACAGTGCTCGAACGGGAGCTCCAGCAGCTCTGCGTAGCGCTCCAGCTGGGTTTCGGTCAGCGCATGGCCACGCTCGTCGGCGCAGGCGAAGTGACTGATCAGATTGAGTTCGCCGACCTGGGCCGCTCCCTTGAGCCGCGCGTAACACTCGCGCAGGCCGTCCACGCTGAAGCCTAGCCGGTGCATGCCCGAATCCAGCTTGAGCCAGACGTTCAATGGCCGCGCCAGGTCGGCGGCCAGCAGCCAGTCGGCCTGGCGCGCGTCCTGAACGGCGATGTCCAGCCCCAGCTCGGCCGCGCGCAGATACTCGGATGGCTCGAAGCAGCCTTCCAGCAGCAGGATGCGCGCTTCGGGTGCGCATCCGCGAATCACCTCCGCCTCTTCCAGGCAGGCCACGGCGAAACCATCGGCAATCTCGCGCAATGCCGTTACCGTCTCTGGCGCACCATGGCCATAGGCGTTGGCCTTGACCACGGCGAAGGCCTTGCGCTGGGGTGCGCATTGTTTGGCGAGCAGGTAGTTGTGACGAAGCGCGGTCAGGTCGACCGTGGCAACCAGCGGACGCATGGGACTGTTCCTGTACAACGGCGGGTGAGGCTGGAATCTTACTCCGCTCGGCACGACCGTGCAGACCGGAACTCGGCGCGGGGCATGGACGACGCCCTGCCCCGACACCGAGCGAGGCGGACGACTAGTCGTCGTCGAACTGATAGCTGCCCGGCGCGAGGTTCTCGAAGCGCGAGTACTTGCCGAGGAAGGCCAGCCGGGTGGTGCCGATCGGGCCGTTCCGCTGCTTGCCGATGATGATCTCGGCGACGCCCTTGTACTCGGTTTCCGGGTGATACACCTCGTCGCGGTAGACGAACATGATGATGTCCGCGTCCTGCTCGATCGCCCCCGATTCACGAAGGTCTGAGTTCACCGGGCGCTTGTTGGGTCGCTGCTCCAGCGAGCGGTTGAGCTGCGACAGAGCGATCACCGGACAGTTGAATTCCTTCGCCAGGCCCTTTAGCGAGCGTGAGATTTCGGAAATCTCGTTGACCCGGCTGTCGCCGCTGGACCCTGGAATCTGCATCAGCTGCAGGTAGTCGACCATGATCAGCGCGATCTCGCCGTGCTCGCGGGCCAGGCGACGGGTCCGCGCACGCATCTCCGAGGGGCTGATGCCAGCGGTATCGTCGATGAACAGCTTGCGATCGTTGAGCAGATTGACGGCCGAGGTCAGTCGCGGCCAGTCATCGTCATCGAGCTTACCGGCGCGCACCTTGGTCTGGTCGATGCGTCCGAGCGACGCGAGCATACGAATGACGATGGAGTCGGCGGGCATTTCCAGAGAGAACACCAGCACCGCCTTGTCGGTACGCAGCACGGCGTTTTCCACCAGGTTCATGGCGAAGGTGGTCTTGCCCATGGACGGACGGCCGGCAACGATGATCAGGTCGGCCGGCTGCAGGCCGCTGGTGGCTTCGTCCAGATCGGTGAAACCGGTGGACAGGCCGGTGATCGCCTCGCCAGCATTGAACAGGGTGTCGATGCGGTCGATGGCCTTGACCAGAATGTCGTTGATGCCGATCGGCCCACCGGTCTTCGGTCGCGCTTCGGCAATCTGGAAGATCAGTCGCTCGGCTTCGTCGAGGATCTCCTCGCCGGTGCGGCCCTGCGGGGCATAGGCGCTGTCGGCGATCTCGTTGCTGATGCCGATCAACTGGCGCAGCGTCGCCCGCTCACGAATGATCTGCGCGTACGCCTTGATGTTCGCCACCGACGGTGTGTTCTTGGCCAGTTCGCCGAGATAGGCAAGGCCGCCGACCTGGGACAGGTGCCCCTCCTTGTCCAGCTGTTCGGACAGGGTGACCACGTCGAACGGCGAGTTGCGTTCGGCCAGGGCGAAGATGGCGCGGAAGATGAGGCGATGATCGTGGCGATAGAAGTCGCCGTCGGATACCTGGTCGAGCACACGCTCCCAGGCATTGTTGTCCAGCATCAGACCGCCAAGCACCGCCTGCTCAGCCTCGATGGAGTGTGGCGGCACCTTGAGCGCGGCGGTTTCCAGATCGTACTGCTGGGGGACACTGATGTCGTTCATGGCACTCGAAATTCGAAACTACGGAAAAAACAAAGGGCACGTTCCACTCGCGCGGAAACGTGCCCGATGTTACTCGTCAGGCACCAGCGGTGCCAGACGACGGCTTAGCCGGCTACGACGATCAGCTTGACTGTCGCTTCGACGTCGGTGTGCAGGTGCACAGCCACGTCGTATTCGCCGGTCTGGCGAATGGTGCCGTTCGGCAGACGAACTTCGCTCTTAGCCACTTCGACGCCGGAGGCGGTCAGGGCATCGGCGATGTCGGCAGTGCCGATGGAACCGAACAGCTTGCCCTCATCGCCCGCGGTAGCGGTGATGGTGACTTCCAGTTCGGCCAGCTGAGCAGCGCGAGTTTCGGCAGAAGCCTTCTTCTCGGCAGCAGCTTTTTCCAGCTCGGCGCGGCGGGCTTCGAACTCGGCGATGTTGGCCGGGGTCGCAGCGGTAGCCTTGCCTTGCGGCAGCAGGTAGTTACGGCCGTAACCGGCCTTGACGTTTACCTTGTCGCCCAGGTTGCCCAGGTTGGCGATCTTTTCCAGCAGGATGACTTCCATTTGAGTCTTACCTCTTAACTTTTAACCTTCACCGTTCGCAGGTCCCGCGCCGTTCTTGCCGGCCGCGCGACCACGAAAATCAAACAGACTGTCGACAATGGCCAAAACGGCCAGTAGCGGATAAATCAACTGCATGAACAGCACCAGCGTGACGTACAGCCCCACCAGCCAGAACCGCGGTAGACGCCCCTGAGCCACCAGTCCGTGCATCAGCGCGAGACCGGCGAACACCAGCGGCACACTGCACAGCGGCGTCAGCACGGCCAGCTGCGCACCGAGATTCGGCCCCAGCAGCATGCCCACCAACAGCAGCATCGCCAGAATCGGCGGAAACCGCAGCGCACGAAACTCGCTGCCGAAACCACCCGGGTTGTACAGCGCGGCCTGCCAGTAGCGCCCCAGCATCAGGCTCAGCAGGGTGACGATCTGCAGCAACGCGGCCAGCAGGCCGGTCAGCACGGGCACCAACAGCGACTCCAGACGCCCGCGCTCTTCCACCGAAAGCTGCTGATAGGCCCCCGACAGCGCGTCGGGCAACACTTTCTGCAGTTCGCTGGCCAGCGCCGCAATCGGCTCGCCGAACACCGCACCGAGCGCCCAGACATACAGCAGTCCGAGGCCCACGCTACATACCATCACTCGCACCCACGACGCATGACTGCGCAGCAGGAGCGCCAGCCCCAGCGAACCGAGCAGTACCAGCAGGGTTCGCGGATCGCCGAAGTACCACCAGGCCAGGGCCGGTATCACCGCCCAGACCAGCACACTCAACGCATCGTTCAGCCCGCGTCGCAGCAGCACGAGACTGCCTGCGGCAGCGCTCAGCCAGAACAACATGGGCAGTGCCGCAGCACCGGCCACCACGAAGATGGCCTGCATGCGGCCGCGCATGATGAACTCAGCCAGGGCGCGCATGCGATCTATCCTTTACTTCTGTCGACCAGCCGGATCAACGGCCGTGGCTGTCGGTGTAGGGCAGCAGGGCCAGGTAGCGGGCGCGCTTGATAGCGGTGGCCAGCTGACGCTGATAACGTGCCTTGGTTCCGGTGATGCGGCTAGGAACGATCTTGCCGGTCTCGGAGATGTAGGCCTTCAGGGTGTTGAGATCCTTGTAATCGATCTCTTTCACGCCTTCGGCGGTGAAGCGGCAGAACTTACGACGACGGAAAAAACGTGCCATGAAATAGGCTCCTCAATAGATCCGTGGATTACTCGTCAGCGTTGTTATCGCTGTCACTGTCGTTCTCGTTGGAGCCGTCAGTGTTGTCAGGGCGATCACGACGCTCGCGGCGCTCGCTACGGTTTTCCTCGGCCTTGAGCATTTCGGACTGCTCGGTCACGGCTTCGTCGCGACGAATGATCAGGTTGCGGATGACGGCGTCGTTGTAGCGGAAGTTGTCTTCCAGCTCGGCCAGGGCCTTGCCGCTGCACTCGACGTTCAGCATCACATAGTGAGCCTTGTGCACGTTGTTGATGGCATAAGCCAGCTGACGACGGCCCCAGTCTTCCAGACGGTGGATCTTGCCACCGTCTTCTTCGATCAGCTTGGTGTAACGCTCCACCATGCCGCCGACCTGCTCGCTCTGGTCCGGGTGAACCAGAAAGATGATTTCGTAATGACGCATAACTGCTCCTTACGGGTTGCAGCCTGCCGACGATGCGGTCAGGCAAGGAGTGAATGACTTGTTGTCTTGCTTGCAGAAAGGCGCGCAAACGCCTGCCATCCAGGCAAGGGGCGCCATTCTAGAGAAGGGGCAACAGCGGCGCAAGGCAAACTGGTGATTATTTAACCAGCACGTGGTAATCAGCCGCGCAGGGCCTCGCGCTCGGCGCGAATGCCGTCGAGCAGCTCGCGCACCTGGTGGATATCGTAGGGTTTGAGCATGGTGCGCAACCGCTCGACGCCGACGTCCGAAGCGTTGACGGCGTAGCCCGAGGCGATCACCACGGACAGTCGCGGATGCCGAGTCACCGCCTCGCGCGCCAGATCGATGCCACTCATGCCGGCCAGACCGACATCGGTCAGCAGCACGTCGAACGGCTCCCGCGCGAGCGCCTCGAGCGCTTCCTCGGCTGTCTCGCTGGCCACGACATCATGACCGAGCTCCATCATCACCTCGCCGGTCAGCATGCGCAGCGTGGGATCGTCCTCGACGAAGAGAATCTTGAGCGCACCGCCATCGCCCTCTTGCGCAGCAGCCTCGGAAGAGGACGGCGCGCCCGCCGACGCTGGCGTTGGTTCAGCTGGAAACTCCCCATCAGCCGCGCATGCCTGCTCGTCAATATGACGGGGCAGATGCACACGCACGGCGGTGCCTCCGCGCTCGCCGCTTTCCAGGCTGACGAAACCGCCGCTCTGCTTGACGAAGCCATAGACCATGCTCAGCCCGAGGCCGGATGCGTTGCTCGCCTGTTTGGTAGTGAAGAAGGGCTCGAACGCCCGGGCGCGGACGTCCTCGCTCATGCCGCTGCCTTCATCGATCACGCTGAGCAGCACATAGTCGCCGCCCTGCCCCGACGGGGCATCGGCAGCGACCAGACGATTCTCCAGGCGCAGCACCACGCGGCCGCTGCCAGACATCGCATCACGCGCATTCGCGGCCAGATTCAGCACCACGCTCTGCAGATTGCCGACATCGACGAACACCGGCCAGGGCTGGCCGAGCACTTCCAGCTCCAGCTGCACGGCCGAACCCAGCGCGCCGTTGAGCAATTCATGCATCTGCTCGAGCAGCTGGGGCAGATGCACCTGCCTTGGCAGCAATGGCTGACGACTGGCGAAGGCCAGCAACTGCGAAGCCAGCCGGGCGCCTTTCTCCACGCCGCTGACGGCCGAATCCAGACGCCGGGCAGCGGTCTCGTCGCCACCGAGGCTGCGACGCAGCAGCTGCAGGTTGCCACCGATGATCTGCAACATGTTGTTGAAATCGTGGGCGATGCCGCCGGTCAGCTTGCCCACCGCCTCCAGCCGCTGCGCCTGCTGCAGAGCCTGTTCGGCGACCTGCCGCTCCGCCTCGCTCTGCTCGAGCGCCAGGGTCCGCTCGCGCACCAGCTCCTCGAGATGTTCACGATAGCGCTGCAATTCCGTTTCGTTGCGCTGCTGCTCGGTTACATCCTGACCCTGCACGAAGATGCCGGTGACGTTGCCCTCGTTCTCGATGATCGGCTGCAGCACGAAGTCCAGAATCGTCTCTTCCGGCTCCCGGTCCGCTTGGCGCCTGAGAAACAGCGACACGCGCTTGCCGATGTAGGATTGCCCTGTGCGGTAGACCTCGTCCAGCAGGTCGATCAGCCCCTGGTCGACAACTTCGGGCAGGCCCTCGCGAACCGTCTTGCCCAGCAACTGGCGATGCCCGGTCACCTCTCGGTAGGCATCGTTGACCAGTTCGTACACGTGATTCGGTCCGCGCAGGAAACAGACGAATCCAGGCGCCTGCGCGAAGAGGCGCCGCAACTGCTCGCCCTCGGATTGCAGCAGCCTGGCGCGGGACATGACGCCTTGCTCGAGCTGCTGCACAGGCTGATGCCCGGCAGCCTGCTTCAGCGAATCCTTCATGGCCTGCAGCTCGGTGATGTCGGAGGTGTGCTGCAGGATGGCCACGACTTCGCCCTGCTCATCCAGGATCGGCGTGTGCGTGGCGCTCCAGTAGCGATCCTCGTAGACAGACCCGAGCGGCGTGTGGCGGGCGATGGAATAACGGATTACCGGCAGCGTATCGATGGCCTTGCGGCTGAGCACGCGGGCAAAGGAGTCGAGCAGCTCCTGCACACGAGTCGTCTCGGGGCTGAGCGGGTCTGCTGCGAACGCTTCGTGAAGGCGCTGTCCCTGGATCTCCTCCAGCCTGCGGCCGGTCAGGGCCAGGTAGGCCGCGTTGGCATCCAGGATGACCAGATCGCGGTCGAGCAGAACATAGGCGTTCGGCGACAGCCGGAACAGGCTTTCAAAAGACGGGCGCTGCTGCATACAACCTCCATGGTACGAGCCTGACGCCGCGTAACGAACCCAGCAAGGCTCCGAGTCTGGAGCCCTCAAGCAACATGATGAAAAGACGCTATCCGGCGAACCAGCCTGTGACAGCGATTGACCACAAAAAGGTCAGTCGGTTTCCGAACGAACCGGAAGGATCGGTCCGGGATCAATCGGTCGCCGCACCCCGCCCACGCTGACGTAGCGCTTCGAACAGGCAGACACCGGTGGCAACCGATACGTTCAGGCTGCTGACGCTCCCCGCCATGGGCAGGCGCACCAGATAGTCGCAGTGCTCGCGGGTCAGCCGGCGCATCCCGCGCCCTTCGGCGCCCATGACGAGCACGATGGGGCCGGTGAGGTCCTGCGCATAGAGCGACTGCTCAGCCTCGCCAGCGGTTCCGACGACCCACAAGCCTTTCTGCTGCAACTTTTCCAGGGTGCGCGCCAGGTTGGTGACCGCCACCAACGGGATCACCTCGGCGGCACCACAGGCCACCTTGCGCACCGTGGCATTGAGGGTGGCGGACTTGTCCTTCGGCACAATCACTGCCAGCGCGCCGGCCGCGTCGGCCGTACGCAGACAGGCGCCGAGGTTGTGCGGATCGGTCACCCCGTCGAGCACCAGCAGCAATGGCGGGCCTTCGGCGCGATCGAGCAGCTCGTCTAGCATCGCCTCACCCCACACCTGACTCGGGCTGACGTCGGCCACCACGCCCTGATGCACACCCTCGACCCAGGCATCCATCTCGCGGCGCTCGCACTGGCCGACACTGACCCGCGCCTGCGCGGCCAGTTCGATCAGCACCTGCACACGCGGGTCGCCCCGGCCTTCGGCCAGCCATACCTGCTTGACGCGCTTGGGATGATGGCGCAGCAACGCTTCCACGGCGTGCAGGCCATAGATCTTTTCCAGCTGACTCATGACTTGGCCTTGCGCTTTCTGGGACCACCGCTGGAGGCTGGCGACTTCTCGGCCGGCTTGCCAGCGGACTTCGGCTTGGATGCGCCAGACCTGGACTTGCTGCCGCCTGCCTTGTCGGCCCTGCCCTTGCGGCCGCCCGACTTGGCCTCGGCCATCAATGCCTGCTTCAGCTCACGGCTCTTGCGGATATCGGCGTTACCCGGCTCACGGCCGCGCTCGCCGCTGTCACGCTGGCCAGCTGTCTTGCTGCCACCAGCGATCAGCTCGAAGTCGATCTTGCGTTCGTCCAGGTCGACGCGCATGACACGCACCTCGACGCTGTCGCCAAGGCGGAAACTGCGACCGCTACGCTCACCGGAGAGACGGTGATGCAGCGGGTCGAAGTGGTAGTAGTCGCCCGGCATCGCCGTGACATGCACCAGGCCCTCGACATAGATGTCGGTCAACTCGACGAACAGGCCGAAGCCGGTGACCGCGGTGATCACACCGGGGAAGGTCTCGCCGACGCGATCCTTCATGAACTCGCACTTGAGCCAGTTGACCACGTCGCGGGTGGCCTCGTCGGCGCGCCGCTCGGTCATCGAACACTGCTCGCCTAGTTGCTCCAGCGCCGCCTCGTCATACGGGTAGATGCGCGCCTTGGGCATGCTCGGGGCGCCTTCACGCCGCACGTGCGGCGTGTCTCGTCGGGACCGGATGACGCTGCGAATGGCGCGATGCACCAGCAGATCCGGATAGCGCCGGATCGGCGAAGTGAAGTGTGCGTAGGCTTCGTAATTCAGACCGAAGTGGCCATGGTTCTCGGCACTGTAGACCGCCTGGCTCAGCGAGCGCAGCATCACCGTCTGAATCACGTGAAAATCCGGACGCCCCTGGATCTTTTCCAGCAGCGCCTGGTAATCCTTGGGCGTCGGCCCCTCCTTGCCCTTGTGCAGGGAAAGGCCCAGCTCACCGAGGAAGGCGCGCAGCTTCTCCTGACGCTCCAGCGGCGGTGCGTCGTGCACGCGATACAGCGCAGGGATCTCATGCTTCTGCAGGAACGCCGCGGTGGCGACGTTGGCGCAGAGCATGCACTCCTCGATCAGCTTGTGCGCATCGTTGCGCTCGGTGGGCTTGATCGCGGCGATCTTGCGATCGGCACCGAAGACGATGCGGGTTTCCTGAGTCTCGAAATCGATCGCACCGCGGGTATGGCGCGCCTTGAGCAGCACCTTATAAAGCGAATAGAGCTGCTTGAGGTGCGGTAGCACTTCGGCGTACTCGGCACTCAGCCGCTTGCCTTCGGCAGACTTGGGCTGCTCCAGCATCGCGCTGACCTTGTTGTAGGTCAGCCGTGCATGGGAGTGGATCACCGCTTCGTAGAACTGGTAGTCGGTCATCTTCCCTGACTTGCTCAGGGTGATCTCGCAGACCATGGCCAGACGATCGACATGGGGATTCAGCGAGCAAAGGCCGTTGGACAGCTCCTCGGGCAGCATCGGCACCACGCGCTCGGGGAAGTACACCGAGTTGCCGCGAACCACAGCCTCCTTGTCGAGCGCCGAGTCCACCTTCACATAGTGCGACACATCGGCAATGGCCACATACAGACGGAACCCGCCGGTCAGCAGCTTCCAGCCGCCCGGCTTCTCGCAGTAGACCGCATCGTCGAAGTCGCGGGCATCCTCGCCATCGATGGTGACGAACGGCAGATGGCGCAGGTCGACGCGCTTGTGCTTGTCCTTTTCCTCCACCTCGGGCTTGAGCCGCGCAGCCTCCTTGAGCACCGCCTCGGGCCATACGTGCGGAATATCGAAGCTGCGCAGCGCGACGTCGATCTCCATGCCCGGCGCCATGTAGTTGCCGATCACCTCGACGATATCGCCCTGCGGCTGGAAGCGCTGCGTCGGCCAGTGAGTGATCTTTACCTCGACAAACTGACCCGGCTTGGCATCCAGCGCCCGCCCGGGCGTGACCAGCACTTCCTGCTGAATCTTGGGGTTGTCCGGAACGACGAAACCGACATCGCTCTCGATGTGATAACGGCCCACGATGCTCTCGTGAGCGCGGCTGATCACCTCGACGATGGCGCCTTCGCGGCGCCCACGGCGATCGAGGCCCGCGACACGCGCCAGGCAGCGGTCACCATCGAACACCAGGCGCATCTGCGCCGGGCTGAGGAACAGGTCGTCGCTGCCATCGTCGGGGATGAGGAAGCCAAAACCGTCACGATGGCCGCTGACGCGCCCGCAGACCAGGTCCAGCTTGTCCACCGGGGCATAGGTGCCGCGCCGGGTGTAGATCAACTGGCCGTCTCGCTCCATCGCACGCAGGCGGCGACGCAGCGCTTCGATATCTTCGTCGGACTCCAGCCCGAACTCTTCCACCAGCTCTTCACGGGCAGCTGGCGAGCCACGTTCGCCGAGATGCTGAAGAATCAGCTCACGGCTGGGAATAGGGTTTTCGTACTTTTCCGCTTCACGAGCGGCCTCGGGATCGAGGGATTGCCAATCGGCCATTAAGAGATGTCACCTTTCATTCATTTATAGAGGCAGAACGCCCTTTTTCTATTGAAGCGCGAATCGCTGCCGGACGGCAGCTTTCATGCGAATTATTTTTCGCCATCAGGGGTTTACAAGGCCAAACCTCGGCCGTATAGTTCGCGCCCACAATGTCTGGCAGACGTTGTAACACGGAAACGGCCAAGTATCATCGTTTCTCGTGCCCAGGTGGCGGAATTGGTAGACGCACTAGGTTCAGGTCCTAGCGGTGGCAACACCGTGGAAGTTCGAGTCTTCTCCTGGGCACCACTCTTCAAGAAAAAACCGAGCCCCTGGCTCGGTTTTTTTGTTTCAGCCCGATAAAAATCCCCATCGCCCCAGACTCGCGCTGTCGCCAGCTCCAGACAGCAAAAGACCGCCCAAAGGCGGTCTTTCTACCATGCGCGCTATCAGGCGTACGGATGACGCAACACGATGGTCTCGTTGCGGTCCGGACCGGTGGAGATGATATCCACTGGCGCCTCGATCAGCTCTTCCAGTCGCTTGATGTAGGCGCGAGCATTGGCCGGCAGCTCGTCAAGACTCTTGGCGCCAACGGTCGACTCGCTCCAACCCGGCATGTCCTCGTACACCGGCTGCAGACCGTCGTAGCTGTCGGCATCGGTCGGTGCATCGACCAACACTTCGCCATTGCGATCCTTGTAGCCGACGCAGATGCGGATGGTCTCCAGCCCGTCGAGCACGTCTAGCTTGGTCAGGCAGATCCCGGAGATGCTGTTGATCTCGATCGCACGGCGCAGGATGACGGCATCGAACCAGCCACAACGACGCGCACGCCCGGTGGTCGAGCCGAACTCATGACCACGCTCGGCCAGGCGCGCGCCGACGTCATCGAACAGCTCGGTGGGGAACGGACCGGAGCCCACACGAGTGGTGTAGGCCTTGGTGATGCCGAGGATGTAGTCCAGGTACAGCGGACCGAAGCCGGAACCGGTCGCCGTGCCGCCAGCCGTTGTGCTGGAGCTGGTCACGTACGGATAGGTACCGTGGTCGATGTCCAGCAGCGAGCCCTGCGCACCTTCGAACATAATGCAGGCACCCTGCTTGCGCAGCTCGTGCAGACGGGCGGTGACATCGGTGATCAGCGGCTTGAGGATTTCGGCGTAGCCGAGGGCCTCGTCGAGAGTCTTCTGGAAATCAACCGGCTCGACCTTGTAGAAGTTCTGCAGCACGAAGTTGTGGTAGTCCAGCAGTTCGCGCAGCTTGACCGTGAAGCGCTCCGGATTGAACAGGTCACCGATGCGCAAGCCGCGACGCGCCACCTTGTCCTCGTAGGCCGGACCGATACCGCGGCCGGTAGTACCGATCTTGCCTTCCGAACGCGACGCCTCACGGGCCTGGTCCAGCGCCACATGGTAGGGCAGGATCAGGGTGCAGGACGGGCTGATGCGCAGGCGCTCGCGCACCGGCACACCCTTCTCTTCCAGCTTGGTGATTTCCCGCAGCAGCGCATCGGGCGCGACCACTACGCCATTGCCGATCAGGCACTGCACGTTGTCACGCAGGATGCCGGACGGGATCAGGTGCAGCACGGTCTTCTCACCGTCGATGACCAGGGTATGACCGGCATTGTGGCCGCCCTGGTAACGCACGACCGCAGCCGCCTGATCGGTCAGCAGATCGACGATCTTGCCCTTGCCCTCATCACCCCACTGGGTGCCCAGGACCACGACATTCTTACCCATAACCCTTTGTCCTCTTCGGCGAAGCATGCCGGCCGCAACCGGCGATAATCGAAACCTGGCCGGCGCCGCGAGCATGCGGCGCCATAGCCATCAGGACGCCAGCGAAGCCACCGTCCAGATACCATTACTCAACTGCAACTGCCGATCACAGCCCAACTGCGCGGCATCGGCTTGCGACTGGCCGTCCAGCGCCTGCACCACGCGCTCACCCTGGCGGCGCAGATCGCGAATCGCACCCCAGAGGCCGGACTCGTCGCCGTGTGGCGCCCAGATTCCGGCAACCGGCGTGGTCAGATCGGCGTTACCCAGACCGACCAGTGTTTTCAGATCGGTGGAGAAGCCTGTCGCCGGGCGCGCACGCCCGAAATCGGCACCGATGTCGTCGTACCGCCCGCCCTGGGCGATCGACTGCCCCACGCCCGGCACGAACGCGGCGAACACCATTCCAGTATGGTAGTGATAGCCACGCAATTCGCCCAAATCGAAGTACAGCGGCACCTGCGGATAGCGCAGCGCGAGCTGGTCGGCCACCGTCGCCAGGGTTTCCAGCGCCGCCTGTACGTCAGCGGGCGCAGCGGCCAGCGCATGCCGAGCGTCGTCGAGCGTCTCGCGCCCACCACACAGACGCGCCAGCGCGCGCAGCATCGAGGCGAGGGCCGGATCAAGCGCCGCGGTCAACTGCTCGATCTCGTCCATGGCCTTGCGCTGCAGCGCGTCGAACAGGCGCTGCTCGGCCTCGCCACTCAGTGCGGCAGCCTTTGCCAGGCCGCGATAGATGCCTACGTGACCGAGGTCCATGTGCACGTCGGGCACATCGGCCAGCTCGAGCATTTCCAGCATCAGGCTGATGACCTCGAGATCGCTGGACGCAGACGCATCACCGTACAGTTCTGCACCGAGCTGAATGGGGCTGCGCGAGGTGGAAAGCGCCTGCGGCTTGGCATGCAGCACGCTGCCGGCGTAGCAGAGCCGGCTCGGCCCCTCACGACGCAGGGTATGCGCATCGACGCGGGCCACCTGCGGGGTGATATCGGCACGCAGCCCCATCTGGCGGCCGGAGAGCGGATCGATGACCTTGAAGGTGCGCAGGTCCAGGTCCTGCCCGGAACCGGTGAGCAATGACTCGAGGAATTCCACGTGCGGGGTGATGACCAGCTCGTAGCCCCAGCGCTGGAACAGATCCAGCACGCGCCGACGCGCCGTTTCGATACGCGCCGCCTCTGGCGGCAGCACCTCTTCGATGCCATCTGGCAAGAGCCAGCGGTCTACCGTTGCCATTCGCGAAATCACCTCTCGTTCCGGTAAGCCCAGACGAAAACCGCGGCTGCAGCCTCAGCTGGCCTCCGGTCGCGTGCAGTTGTGTTCGAACCATGGCATCCGAGCCATGCCCCTGAGGGGTCGGCATGACCACCGCATGCCTGGGATAGCCTGCGACCTCAAGGGCACAGACGCAAAAAAGCCGGGATTTTCCCGGCTGGCGGATCATAGCAACCTTTTCCCCATGGGTCACCCGGCGACACGCGCGTGCCGCCGGAGAATCCCGGGCAAATGGCCGTGAAACGCTACTTGTTGCTCTGCAGATAGCGGAAGAAGTCGCTCTTCGGATCGAGCACCAGCACATCTTCCTTGCTGGAGAAGCTCTCACGGTAGGCCTGCAGGCTACGATGGAACGCGTAGAACTCCTGATCCTGTCCGTACGCGGCGGCATAGATCGCAGCAGCCCTGGCATCACCATCACCGCGCAGCTCCTCCGCCTCGCGGAAGGCCTCGGCCAGCAGCACCCGGCGCTGACGATCGGCGTCGGCACGAATACCTTCGGCCAGCTCCTTACCCTTTGCGCGATGCTCGCGAGCCTCGCGTTCACGCTCGGAACTCATCCGCTCGAACACACTGCGGTTGACCTCGCGGGGCAGATCGATGCCCTTGACGCGCACATCCACGACCTCGATACCAAGCTCCTGCTGAGCGGCGCGATTGAGACTGGTGGTGACCTGCGCCATCAGCTCGTCACGCTGACCGGAGACCGACTCGTGCAGGGTGCGCTTACCGAACTGGTCACGCAGCGCCGCCTCGAGACGACGCGCCAGACGCTCATCGGCAATCTGCTTCATCCCCGACGTCGCGGTATAGAAACGCTCGGCATCGTCCACACGCCACTTGGCATAGGAGTCGACCATCAGCGCCTTCTTCTCCAGCGTCAGGAAGCGTGACGTGGTGGTATCCAGCGTCAGCAGTCGCGCATCGAACTTGCGCACCGAGTTCACGTACGGAATCTTCATGTGCAGCCCCGGCTTCACGTCAGGCTCGACGATCCGGCCGAAGCGCAGCAGCACGGCGCGCTCGGTCTGGGAAACGATGTAGAAGCTGTTCCACAGAACGATGGCCAGCACCACACCGACGATCAGGGCAGTAAGGGATTTATTGCTCATCAGCGACTCTCCCTCGTACGAACTTCACGCGGATCCAGCTCCGGCGGCAGACGAGTGCCCTGGGTTGCCGCCGCACCCGACGCCACTCCGGCAGGTGCCGGCGTGCTTGCGCCACGGCTGTTGATCATCTTGTCCAGCGGCAGATAGAGCAGATTCTGCCCACCATCGCCACTCACCATGACCTTGCTGGTATTGCTCATGACTTCCTGCATGGTTTCCAGATACAGACGCTCGCGCGTGACTTCCGGTGCCTTGCGGTACTCGGCGACCAGCTTGCTGAAGCGGTCGGCCTCACCCGTCGCCCGTGAAATCACCGCATCGCGGTAACCGCTGGCCTCTTCCAGCATGCGCTGGGCCTGACCACGAGCCTCGGGGATCACGCCGTTGGCGTAGGACTCGGCCTGGTTCTTCTCGCGCTGCTCGTCTTCCCGCGCCCGGATCACGTCATCGAACGCTTCCTGCACTTCACGCGGCGCCGCAGCACTCTGAATGTTGACCTGGGTGACGACGATGCCGGTGCCGTAGTTGTCGAGGAAGCGCTGCAGGCGTTCCTTGACCTCGCCGGCCATGACCTCACGACCCTCGGTGAGCACCTGATCCATGGCCGTGGAGCCCACGACGTGGCGCACGGCACTGTCGGTGGCGTGCTGCAGGCTGATTTCAGGCTGATCGACGCTCAGCACGAAGGACTGCAGATTGCTGATCTTGTACTGAACGGTCAGCGGCACCTCGATGATGTTCTCATCCTCGGTGAGCATCTGCCCCTGCTTGCTGTACGAGCGCTCGCGCGTCACGTTCTCCTGGAACTTGCGGTCGATCGGCGGGAAGTAGATGTTCAGGCCCGGCCCCACCGTCTCGTGATACTTGCCGAAGCGCAGCACCACGGCCTGCTCCTGCTCGTCGACGATATAGATGGCGTTGAACAGCCACACGGCCAGCAGCACCACCAGCGCCACCCAGACAAGGCCGAAACCGCCGCGCTTGCCGGAGCCACCAAAGTTGCCACCACCACGTTTCTTGCCGCCGAACATGCCGTTCAGGCTGTCCTGCAGCTTGCGGAAAGCCTCATCGAGATCCGGTGGCCCCTTCTGGTCGCCACCGCCGCCACGACGGCCGCCGCCACCACTGCCCCAGGGATCCTGGTTGTTCGAGTTGCCACCCGGCTCATTCCAAGCCATAGCGCTCTCCATTCAAATAAAGCTAAAGACGCGCCCACGGCGCGCCCGCCAATGCTACAGAAAGCCCCGAACGACCGGCAAAATTGCCGATCGAGGCTTTATTGCAAAGTGTGTTGCTCGATGAACTCGTCCACCCGCAACCCTTCGCGGCTGATCAAGCGATTCAGTTCGACCCGCGGCAAGCGAACTTCCAGCAGGCTGCCACCCTCCTCGTCGTGCGTCTCGCGCTGCACAGCACCCAGCTCGAAAAACTGCGCACGCAAGCGCCCCAGCCTCTGCGGCAGGCACAACGTACCGACGAAGAGATCGTCGCCGAGCAGCTCGGCGACGGCCTGGCGCAGCAGGTCCAGCCCCAGACCGTCACGGGCGGACACCCAGACGCGCTGCGGCTTGCCATCGGCATCGCGCTGTATCTGCGGCTCAATGCCCTCGAGAAGGTCGAGCTTGTTGTACACCTCGAGCATCGGCAGCTCGTTGGCGCCGATCTCGCCAAGTACGGCAAGCACCTGCTCGATCTGCTGATCACGTTCGGGCTCGTGAGCATCGATCACGTGCAGCAGGAGGTCGGCGTTGCTGGACTCTTCCAGCGTCGCCCGGAACGATTCCACCAGCTTGTGCGGCAGATGACGGATGAAGCCCACCGTGTCGGCCAGGATCACCGGCCCGACATCCTCGAGCTCGAGGCGGCGCAGCGTGGGATCGAGCGTGGCGAACAGCTGATTGGCGGCGTAGACCTCGGATTCGGTCAGAGCATTGAATAGCGTGGATTTGCCGGCGTTGGTGTAGCCCACCAGCGACACGGAAGGAATGTCCGCACGACGCCGGCCACGACGGGCCTGCTCGCGCTGGCCACGGACCTTTTCCAGACGCTGCTTGATCTGCCGGATGCGCACGCGCAGCAGGCGACGGTCGGTCTCCAGCTGGGTTTCACCCGGCCCCCGCAGGCCGATACCGCCCTTCTGCCGTTCGAGGTGGGTCCAGCCGCGAACCAGCCGCGTGCTCATGTGTTCGAGCTGCGCCAGTTCGACCTGCAGCTTGCCCTCGTGGGTACGCGCCCGCTGGGCGAAGATGTCCAGAATCAGGCCGGTGCGATCGAGCACACGGCATTCGAGCGCGCGCTCGAGGTTGCGCTCCTGGCTGGGGGTCAGCGTGTGATTGAAGATCACCAGCTCGGCCTCGCCTTCCTTGACGAGGTCATGCAGCTCCTCGACCTTGCCGCTGCCGATCAGGAACTTGGCGGAGGGCTGGTGGCGGGAAACATTGACGAAGCCAACCGTTTCCGCCCCCGCCGAACGCGCCAGCTCCTGGAACTCCTGAGGGTCCTCGCGCGCCGCGGGATCCTGGCCGTCCAGGTGCACCAGGATAGCCCGCTCACCGCCACCGGGACGTTCGAAGAACAAAGAAACCTACCTCAGTCGTTACCCGACTCGGATTGCTCGGCATCGCCAGCGGTCGGCAGACGCACGGGGCGGCCCGGAACCACGGTGGAAATGGCGTGCTTGTACACCATCTGGCTTACGGTGTTTTTCAGAAGGATGACGAATTGGTCGAAGGATTCGATCTGGCCCTGCAGTTTGATGCCGTTGACCAGATAGATGGAAACCGGGACGCGTTCCTTACGCAGTGTGTTGAGGTAAGGGTCTTGTAGCGAATGCCCTTTTGACATGTGCCGCACTCCTTAGAGGATCTGTTTTCATTAGTGTTCTAAACGTACAACCGACGATCCACTTGTTGAGAATAGACGGTCAATTAGCAGTGTCAGCTCAATATGGAGAGCGATTGCAGGTATTTCAATGCGCGCGGCAGATTGTCGCAGGACAAACTGTCCAGCCAGTGAACCTCCCCCCAGCTTCGCAACCAGGTGAACTGACGCTTGGCCAGTTGCCGGGTGGCGATGATGCCGCGCTCCACCATTTCCTCGCGAGTCGATGAGCCGTCCAGGTATTCCCACACCTGACGATAGCCAACCGCGCGAATGGATGGCATGCCGAGGTGCAGGTCGCCACGAGACCGCAAGGCTTCGACCTCTTCGACGAAGCCCTGTTCAACCATGTGCCGGAAACGTCTCTCGATGCGCTCGTGCAGGATGTGGCGTTGCGCGGGAGCGATACACAGTTGCGCGACAGTATAAGGCAAGACGCCGGAGCCTGGCGCGTCTGGGCCGGCTTTTTGCGACCTTTGTCGGGCGCGATGCTCGCTCATGGTCAAGCCGCTGACACGATAGACCTCCAGCGCGCGCACCAGCCGCTGCGGATCGTTGGGATGAATGCGTGCAGCCGACTCCGGATCCACCTGCGCCAGCCGGTCGTGCAGCACCTGCAGCCCCTCGCTTGCCGCCAGGGCTTCGAGTTCCGCGCGCACCGAAGCATCAGCCGCCGGCATGTCCGCCAATCCTTCCTGCAACGCCTTGAAATACAACATGGTTCCGCCGACCAGTAACGGAATGCGGCCGGCGGCGGTGATCTCCGCCATGGCCGCCAGCGCATCGCTGCTGAACTCGGCAGCCGAGTAGCTCTCAGCCGGATCGAGGATGTCCACCAGGCGGTGCGGGAACTGCGCCAGTACCTCGGCAGAGGGCTTCGCCGTGCCGATGTCCATGCCACGGTAGACCAGCGCCGAGTCGACGCTGATCAGTTCGCAGGGAAGCACGCGCGCCAGCTCCAGCGCCAGGTCAGTCTTGCCCGAGGCGGTGGGACCCATGAGAAAGATGGCGGGAGGCAGAGAAGACATCGGCGGGCTCGGCAGGCGTGGCCGCATAGTTTCCAGTGGCAGGCGGCAGGTCGCAAGCACGGCCTGCCGCCCGGAGCCGGGTCAGCGGCCGCGCAGGAACAGCTTGTCCAGATCGTCCATGCCCAGCTGCGTCCAGGTCGGGCGGCCGTGGTTGCACTGCCCACTACGCTCGGTGTGCTCCATGTCGCGCAGCAAGGCATTCATCTCCGGCAGCGTCAGGCGGCGGTTGGCACGTACCGCGCCGTGGCAGGCCATGGTCGCCAGCAACTCGTTGAGGTGTGCCTGGATGCGGTCGCTGGTGCCGTACTCCAGCAGATCGGCAAGTACGTCACGCACCAGCTGGGTGGCCTCGGCCTGCTTGAGCAACGAAGGAATCTGACGGATCGCCAGGGTTTCCGGACCGAGGCGCTGCAACTCGAAGCCGAGCATCTGGAACCACTGCGCGTGCTCTTCCGCGCAATCGGCCTCGCGCTGGCTGAGTGCAATGGACTCGGGCACCAGCAGCGGCTGGCCGCGCAGCCCTTCGCTGGCCATGGCAGTCTTCAGCCGCTCGTAGGTGATGCGTTCGTGGGCGGCATGCATGTCCACCAGGACCATGCCCTGGGCATTCTCGGCGAGGATATAGACCCCCTTGAGCTGCGCCAGCGCATAACCCAGTGGCGGCACGCCATCCTGGCTGGCCGGCAGCGGCGCCGCGGCGCTTTCGGGCAGCGGAGTGAAAAACTCGCGGTAGGCGCCCTGGGCCTCGGCGGTATAGCCGGCCGACGCCGGGCGTGGCGCCTGATAGCCCGCCCCCGCACCCCGCCAGGCGGATGTCTCGCCTTGCGGCCGCTCGAGCACGCTGGCCGACAGGCTCATCTCATTCTGTCCGGCGAACTCGCCGGCAGCCAGTCCGGACACCTGGGTCATCGGCGCTACGCTCGCCGGCGCGGCCAGCTGGTCCTCGGGACGCACATCGCCCAGCGCGCGGTGCAGCGTGCCGTAGAGAAAGTCATGGACCATACGGCTGTCGCGGAAACGCACCTCGTGCTTGGTGGGATGCACATTGACATCCACCACCGCCGGATCGACGTCGAGGAACAGCACGAAGGTCGGATGCCGGCCGTTGAACAGCACGTCGCGATAGGCCTGGCGCACCGCATGGGCGACCAGCTTGTCGCGCACCATGCGCCCGTTGACGTAGAAGTACTGCAGGTCCGCCTGACTGCGCGAGAAGGTCGGCAGTCCGACCCAACCCCAGAGCCGCAGCCCGTTGCGTTCGATCTCGATGGGCAGCGCCTGCTCCAGGAAGGCCGGCCCGCATACCGCAGCGACGCGCCGCGCACGGGCGCTGTCGTCGTTGGCCTGATGCAACGCCAGCACGCCCTTGCCGTTGTGGCGCAGATGGAAGGCCACATCGAAGCGCGCCAGCGCCAGGCGCTTGATGACCTCCTGCAGGTGGTCGAATTCGGTCTTCTCGGTGCGCAGGAACTTGCGCCGTGCCGGCGTGTTGAAAAACAGATCACGCACTTCCACCGAAGTGCCCACCGGGTGAGCCGCCGGCTGCACTCGCGCTTCCATTTCGCGCCCCTCGGTTTCCACCTGCCAGGCCTCGCTGGCATCGGCGGTACGCGAGGTCAGCGTCAGACGCGAGACGGAGCTGATCGAGGCCAGCGCTTCGCCGCGAAAGCCCAGGCTCATGACTCGCTCGAGATCTTCCAGATCGCGAATCTTGCTGGTGGCATGGCGGGCCAGGGCCAGCGGGAGGTCGTCCGGCGGTATACCGCAGCCGTCGTCGCGAACCCGCAACAGCTTGACCCCGCCCTGCTCGACGTCCACCTCGATACGACCGGCGCCAGAGTCCAGGCTGTTCTCCAGCAGCTCCTTGATCACCGAGGCCGGGCGCTCGACCACCTCGCCAGCGGCGATCTGGTTCGCCAGCCGCGGGCTGAGCAACTGGATGCGTGGCGCTTGCGTCATGGCTGGGACGCCAGGGTGGTAGCGGGAATGTTCAGCGTCTGGCCGATCTTGATCACATCGTTGCTCAGGTTGTTGGCGCTGCGCAGCGAGGCCAGGCTGACCTGATAACGCTGGGCGAGCAGCGCCAGGCTTTCGCCCGAGCGCACGACATGCTCGCGCGGGCCGGCGGCGATCTTGCCGGAATCACGCAGCCAGGCAACGTAGGTCCCCGGCGGCGGATTCTCGTGGAAGAACTGCCGCACGCCACTGTGAATGGAGCGCGCCAGCGCCTGTTGATGACTGGATGTCTGCAGTTTCTTGGCTTCCGACGGATTGGAGATGAAGCCGGTCTCGACCAGGATCGAGGGGATGTCCGGCGACTTCAGCACCATGAAGCCGGCCTGCTCGACGCGCCGCTTGTGCAGCGGCGTGATGCGCCCCATGTTGCTGAGCACCTTCTGCCCGACGTTCAAACTGGACGACAGCGAGGCGGTCATCGACAAATCCAGCAGTACGCCGGCGAGCATCTGATCCTTGTCGCCAAGGCTGACGTTGCCGGCACCACCGATGAGGTCGGAGCGGTTTTCGCTGTCGGCCAGCCAGCGGGCGGTTTCCGAGGTGGCGCCGCGGTCCGACAGGGCGAACACCGAGGCGCCGTACGCTGCCGAGCGCGGCGCAGCATCGGCGTGGATCGAAACGAACAGGTCGGCGCCCTTCTTGCGGGCGATCTCGGTCCGTTTGCGCAGCGGAATGAAGTAGTCGCCGGTGCGCACCAGTTCGGCGCGGAAGCCTTTCTCGGCGTTGATCTGGCGTTGCAGCTCCTTGGAAATCTGCAACACCACGTGCTTCTCGTAGACCTTGCCGGGGCCGATGGCACCCGGGTCTTCGCCGCCGTGGCCGGCGTCGATGGCGATCACGATGTCACGCTTGCCACCCGAGGTGGCCGGCAGCTTCACCGCGGGCAGAGTCGGCGAGACCGGAGCAGCCGGGGTGGACGGCGTGGCGGTCGCCGGGGGCTGGGTGGCGGCACGGGCCGCAGTGGCCTGGTCGAACAGATCGACCACCAGTCGGTGTCCATACTGCTGGTTGGGCGCCAGGCTGAAGCTCTTCGGCGAAACGGGTGCGTGCAGGTCGACCACCACGCGCAGCGTGTTGGCATCGTGCTGACCGGCGCGCAGGGAGGCGACCGGCGTGTTCTGCAGCGCGAGCTTGCCGAGCTCGGCCTTCAACGTCGCGCCAGTGACGTCGATGACCAGCCGGTCGGGTGCGGTGAGGGTGAAGATCTTGTGTTCGACCGGCCCTGACAGGTCGAACACCAGGCGGGTGTTGTCCGGCGCACGCCACAGACGCACGCTCTGCACATCGCTGGCAGCAAACAGGTCCGTCGCCATCAGCGACAGCACCAGGCCAACAACCAGGGTGCGAATGCGCATCCCCAAACCCATGTTATTCATAGCTCTCCGTCGGTCAGGGCGACACACCAGGCTTCGCCCCGCGCGGTATGGGGCGACAGGCGCAGCGTTCGGCCGGCCTCATGCGGCGTAATGGTAATGTCCATGTCGGCCTTTGGCAAAATGCCGGCCCCGCGCTCCGGCCACTCGATCAGGCACAGCGCGTTGCCCTCGAAATAATCGCGGATGCCGAGAAACTCCAGCTCTTCGGGATCGACCAGACGATACAGATCGAAATGGAACACCTGGACCTCGCCCAGTTCGTAGGGCTCGACCAGCGTGAAGGTCGGGCTCTTGACCTTGCCCTCGTGGCCGAAACCACGGATCAGGCCGCGTGACAGCGTGGTCTTGCCGGCGCCGAGGTCGCCATGCAGATAGATGACGCCCCGACCGCCGGTCACCCGGGCAATGCGCGCTCCCAGTGCGAGCATCGCCGTCTCGTCCCCGGCATACAGATTCACTTCAGGCATGGCGACTGCTCCTCGAACAACTGACGAATCACCGGAATCAGATCACTGGCGGCCAGGCCGCGACCCAGCGGGCCAAGGCGCTCACCGGCGGCGGCGTGCAGCCAGGCGCCCAGGCAAGCCGCCTCGAACGGCGCCAGCTGCTGCGCCAGCAAGGCACCGAGCACTCCGGCCAGCACGTCGCCGAGCCCGGCACTGGCCATCGCCGGATGGCCGCGATCGCACAGGGCCAGCCGGCCATCCGGCGCCGCGACCAGCGTGCCGGCCCCCTTGAGCAACGCGACGCACCCATAACGCTGCGCCAGCGCCCGCGCCGCCGCCGGGCGATCGGCCTGCACCTCGCCGACCGAGCACTTCAGCAGTCTCGCGGCCTCGCCCGGATGCGGCGTGATCAGGCAGCCGGACGGCAATTCGACGGCACCGGTAGCGAGCAGGTTCAACGCATCGGCATCCCAGACCTGCGGCTGCTCGCGCTGCGCAGCCGCGGAAATCAGGCTACGCCCCCACGGCGCCTGGCCGAGGCCGGGACCGACCACCAGCACATCGGCACGTTCCAGCAGCGCCGTCAGGCTGTAGGTGGACTCGACGCCGTTGCACATGACCTCCGGCCGGCGCACCAGCGAAGCGCTGACGTGCTCCGGGCGGGTCGCCAGGGTCACCATGCCGGCCCCACAGCGCAGCGCAGCCTCGGCGCTGAGCAGCGCGGCGCCGCCGGTACCCAGATCACCGCCGATCACCAGCACCTGGCCGAAACTGCCCTTGTGCGAGGTCGGCGAACGAGGTGCGACCCGCGCCAGCGAGCCGTGGTCGAGGCGCACGGCCTCGCTGGCCACCTGCGCGACGATTCCCGGGTCGGCCTGCAGGTCGTCGAACACCAGCGCGCCGACGCGATCCGGGCCGTCGGCGGTGAACAGGCCGAGCTTGAGGCCAATGAACGTCACGCTGAGATCGGCGCGCACTGTTTGCCCCAGCACCTGACCGGTGTTGGCGCACAGCCCGCTGGGCAGGTCGATTGCCAGCACCGGACGGCCGCTGGCGTTGATCGCCGCGATCGCGCTCGCATAGGGCTCGCGCACCGCGCCGGTCAGACCGGTGCCGAGCAGCGCATCCACCAGCACGCCCTGCAGCGGCGCCTCCGCTCGCCAGGGTTCGATGGGCACTCCGCAATCTCGCGCTTCGGCGCAGGCCAGCGCCGCGTCGCCCTGCAGCGTCTGCGGATCGCCCACCGCCAGCACCCGCACCTGCCAGCCAGCGCGCTGCGCCAGCGCCGCCAGCAGGTAGCCATCGCCGGCATTGTTGCCGCGCCCCGCGAGCACCGTGACAGCACCTGCATAGGGCCAGCGCCGGCGCAGCGCGCGCCAGGCGGCATGGGCGGCACGCTGCATCAGTTCGAAACCGGACGTACCGGCGGCAATCAGGCGCGCATCGAGTTCGCGCACCTGGGTGGCGTTGTACAGGGCGACGGGCAGAGAATCGGTCATCGGTGCAGGGATCATCGCGGCGGAATGTCTGGCAGAATTATACGCACCCGCTCACTTCCCGCCGCAGTCTCCGATGTCCAGCTCCGCTCTCGATCCCGTCGCGCTCGCCGACTCCATCAAGGAGTGGGGCCGCGAGCTCGGCTTCCAGCAGGTGGGGATCACCGGCGTCGACCTTGGCGAGCACGAGGCGCACCTCGAGGCCTGGCTCCAGGCGGGCTATCAGGGCGAGATGGACTACATGGCCGCCCACGGCAGCAAACGCTCGCGGCCGGACGAACTGGTGCCCGGCACGCTGCGGGTCATCTCGTTGCGCATGGACTACCTGCCGGGCGACACCCGCATGAGCCAGCAGCTGGCCGACCCGGAGAAGGCCTATGTGTCGCGCTATGCCCTGGGCCGGGATTACCACAAGCTGATCCGCAAGCGCCTGCAGCAGCTGGCCGAGCGCATTCAGCAGGTGGTCGGTCCGTTCGGTTTCCGCGCCTTCGTCGACAGCGCGCCGGTGCTGGAGAAGGCCGCCGGCCAGCAGGCTGGGCTCGGCTGGATCGGCAAGAACACCCTGCTGCTCAACCGCAAGGCCGGCAGCTGGTTCTTTCTCGGCGAGCTATTCATCGACATCGCGCTGCCGGTCGACGAGCCGGTGACCCGCGATCACTGCGGCAGCTGCCACGCCTGCCTGGACATCTGCCCCACCGAGGCGTTCGTCGGTGAACGGCTGCTGGACGCGCGGCGCTGCATTTCCTACCTCACCATCGAGCTCAAGGGGCCGATCCCGGTCGAGCTGCGCGACAAGATCGGCAACCGCGTATTCGGTTGCGACGATTGCCAGATCGTCTGCCCCTGGAACCGCTTCGCACGCCCCACCGAGCAGAGCGACTTTCAACCGCGCCATAGCCTGGACAACGCTGAACTGGCGACCTTGTTCCGCTGGACGGAAGAGGAGTTTCTCAGCCGCACCGAGGGCTCGCCGCTACGCCGCGCCGGCTACGAACGCTGGCTACGTAATCTCGCGGTGGGCCTGGGCAATGCGCCGTCGAGCATCCCGGTGCTGGAAGCGCTTCAGGCGCGCCGCGACGATCCGTCGGAGCTGGTGCGCGAGCATGTGGAGTGGGCCCTGGCCCAGCACGCCAGTCGCGCACCAGCCTGAAACACCCGGCTAGGGCGCCGGGAGCGCCGCGGTGTCGGGCGCGGCGGCGCTCAGTTGGCGCAGCCCCTCGGCATCCAGCGTTTCCTGTTGCAGCAACTGCCGGGCGCAGCGCTCGAGCAGCTCGCGCCGTGCCTCGAGCAATGACAGGCTGCGCTGGAAGGCCGCCTGCACCAGCTCCTGCACTTCCTCGTCAATGGCCGTAGCGGTGCTTTCGGCGTAGTCGTGCTGCGGCTTGAGGCCGAGCAACGCTTCGTTGCCGAGAAAGGCGTTGGGCTCACGTTCCAGCGCCAGATGGCCGAGGCGCGTGGACATGCCGTAACGGGTGACCATGGCGCGGGCGATGTCGGTGACCTTGGCCAGGTCGTCCGCCGCGCCGGTGGACAGATGGGCGAACACCAGCCACTCCGCCGCGCGGCCGCCGAGCAGTACGGCCATCTTGTTTTCCAGCTCCTCGCGGGTCATCAGGAAGCGATCCTCGGTGGGCCGCTGGATGGTGTAGCCCAGCGCGCCCATGCCGCGCGGGATGATCGACACCTTGTGCACCGGATCGACGCCCGGCAGCGCCATAGCCACCAGCGCATGGCCCATCTCGTGGTAGGCGACGATCTCGCGCTCGCGCGGGTTGAGCAGGCGGTTGCGCTTCTCCAGCCCGGCGATGATGCGTTCGATGGCCGCGGTGAAGTCCTGCATCGCCACCGCCTCGGCGTTGCGCCGGGTCGCCAGCAGCGTCGCCTCGTTGACCAGGTTGGCCAGGTCGGCGCCGGTGAAGCCCGGGGTCAGCGCGGCGATGGCCTGGGGATCGACATCGGTGCCCAGCCGCGACTTCTTCAGGTGCACGTTGAGAATCTGCACCCGTCCGACCTTGTCCGGCCGGTCCACCAGCACCTGGCGGTCGAAACGGCCGGCGCGCAGCAGCGCAGGGTCGAGGATCTCGGGGCGGTTGGTGGCCGCCAGCAGGACGAGTCCGCTGGAGGTGTCGAAGCCGTCCATCTCCACCAGCAGCTGGTTGAGCGTCTGCTCCTTCTCGTCATGCCCGCCGGACAGGGGGCCGGCACCGCGGGCGCGACCGAGGGCGTCCAGTTCGTCGATGAAGATGATTGCCGGTGCCTGCGCCCGCGCCTGCTCGAACAGATCGCGCACCCGCGCTGCGCCGACACCGACGAACAGCTCGACGAACTCGGAACCGGAAATGGAGAAGAATGGCACCTTCGCCTCGCCCGCCACGGCGCGCGCCAGCAGCGTCTTGCCGGTGCCCGGCGGGCCGACCAGCAGCACGCCCTTGGGCATGCGCCCGCCGAGGCGGCCGTAGGTTTGCGGGTCGCGCAGGAACTCGATGATTTCCTTGAGCTCGTCCTTGGCCTCGTCCACGCCGGCAACATCGGCGAAGCTCACCTTCATGTCGGTCTCGACGTAGACCCGCGCCTTGCTCTTGCCGATCTGCATCATGCCGCCGCCACCCAGGCCGCTGCCGATGCGCTTGAGCAGGAACAGCCAGATGCCGAAGAACATCGCCGCCGGGATGATCCACGACAGCAGGTCGCGCACCAGCGTACTTTCCACCTTGCCGGTGTAGCGTACCGGGTACTGCTGCAGATGCTCGGCCAGCTGCGGCTCGACGCGGTTGGTGATGAAACGACGCTGACCGCCGGCCAGGGGCTCCTTGAGCCGGCCTTCGATGCGCCGGTCCGTGATGGCCAGTTCTTCGATGCGCCCTTCCTTGAGGTGCTGCTCGAACTCGCTGTAGGGGATGGTCGCCACCTCCTGCTGCGCCGACAGCAGGTACTGGAGGCCGAGAAACACCAGGATGGCGATCATCCAGTAGTTGAAATGGAACTGAGCGCGGTCTTTCACACCGTTTCTCCTTGTGGCGCGGACCCGTCAACTATGCCTGTGCGGCCGCGAGCTTGCCTGGACCCAGATCAGTTATGCCGCGGTTGCCGGCAATCAGAGCCCGCCGCGTACACCGAGCCCGACGCCCAGCTCCGCCGCGACGGCGAAGGGCAGCAACAGCGTGTCCAGCAAGGCGCTGGCCGGCAGATCGAGCGCGGCATACTTGGGCGCCACGGCACCGAAGCGATCCAGTGGGCAGCAGCCACCGTTGAGGCTGTACCAGTCCAGACGCGTGCCGGAATAGATGATCGGCGCACCGGGCTTGGCCGCGTCCAGCGTGCGCACCGTGGCGCAGCCACCCAGCACGCTCAGCGTCGTCAGTACCAGCAGCGCCCGACCGATCATCTCAGTCGTCGCTGACGATATGGTGCTCGCCCCAGCGCGGCAGCATGTCCTGGGGAATGTTGAGCAGGTTGAGGATGCGCGCGACGACGAAATCCACCAGGTCGTCGATGCTTTGCGGCTGGTGATAGAAGCCGGGCGAAGCCGGCAGGATCACCGCACCCAGATTCGACAGCTTGAGCATGTTTTCCAGATGAATGCTCGAATAGGGCGCCTCGCGTGGCACCAGAATCAGCTGGCGGCGCTCCTTGAGGGTGACGTCGGCGGCGCGTTCGATCAGGTTGTTGCAGGCGCCGGTGGCGATTGCCGACAGCGTGCCGGTGGAACAGGGCACCACCACCATCGCCGTCGGTGCGCCGGAGCCGGACGCCGGCGGGGCCATCCAGTCCTCCTTGGCGAACACACGGATCTGCCCGGCGGCGGCACCGGTGTACTCGGAGAGGAAGGCCTGCATGGCCTGCGGCTTGGCCGGCAGCACCACGTCGGTCTCGGTGGCCATCACCAGTTGCGCGGCCTTGGAAATCAGGAAGTGCACCTCGCGGTCTTCCTGGATCAGGCAATCGAGCAGGCGCAGACCGTACTGCGCGCCGGAGGCGCCGGTCATGGCCAAGGTGATGCGTTCCGGTCCGCTCATTCAATTTGCTCCTGATGCCATTCGCGTGGAAATGCCTGCGGCGATTTCCACCCTACGCCAGTGCGGCGGCCAATTGGCCGTGCAATCCACCGAAACCGCCATTGCTCATCACCACCACCTGGGTGCCCGGCACGGCATCGGCTTTCACTTTGGCAATGATCGCCTCAAGCGAATCGCAGACCGTGGTCGGCACCGGCGAGCCGGCGACGGTCGCAGCGAGATCCCAGCCAAGGTTGGCCGGTGCGTACCAGATCGCCTGATCGGCCAGCGCCACCGACTCGGCCAGGCCCTCGCGGTGCGCGCCGAGCTTCATCGAGTTCGAACGCGGCTCGACCACCGCGATGATCGGCGTATCGCCGACGCGCTTGCGCAGGCCGTCGAGGGTGGTGGCGATGGCGGTCGGGTGATGGGCGAAGTCGTCATAGATGGTCACGCCATTGACCTCGGCGACCTTCTCCATGCGCCGCTTGACGCTACGGAATTCGCTCAGCGCCTCGGCGCCCTGCTTCGGCAGCACGCCGACATGCCGTGCCGCCGCCAGCGTCGCCAGCGCATTGTTGACGTTGTGCCGGCCGGTCAGCTCCCACTCCACCGCGCCCTGCACCTCGCCATCGAAGATCACCTCGAAGCGCGAACCGTCCTCGCTGAGCAACCTCGCCTGCCATTGGCCACCCTCACCGGTGGTCTGCACCGGCGTCCAGCAGCCCATTTCGATGACGCGCTTGAGCGCCGTTTCCGACTCGGGATGGATGATCAGCCCCTCGCCCGGCACGGTGCGCACCAGATGATGGAATTGCCGCTCGATGGCAGCGAGATCCGGAAAGATATCCGCGTGATCGAACTCCAGATTATTCAGGATCGCGGTGCGCGGGCGGTAGTGGACGAATTTGCTGCGCTTGTCGAAGAAGGCGCTGTCGTACTCGTCGGCCTCTACCACGAAGAACGGCGTACCGCCGAGCCGTGCGGAGATGCCGAAGTTCTGCGGCACACCACCGATGAGAAAGCCCGGGCTCATGCCGGCATGTTCCAGCACCCAGGCCAGCATGCTGCTGGTGGTGGTCTTGCCATGGGTGCCGGCCGCCGCCAGTACCCAGCGACCCTGCAGCACGTGATCGGCCAGCCATTGCGGGCCGGAGACATAGGGCAGCCCCTTGTTCAGCACGTATTCCACTGCCGGGTTGCCACGCGACATGGCGTTGCCCACCACCACCAGATCGGGTGCCGGTTCCAGATGCGCCGGCTCGTAGCCCTGCATCAGCTCGATGCCCTGAGCCTCGAGCTGGGTGCTCATCGGCGGATAGACGTTGGCATCGGAGCCGGTGACGCGATGGCCGAGTTCCTTGGCCAACACCGCGAGCGAACCCATGAAGGTGCCGCAGATGCCGAGAATATGGATATGCATTGATGACCTCTGAAAGACGCCGCGCCAGACGGCATGGCCGCGCATTCGACGCTGGAAAACTGCGGCGCAGATTAGCACAGGGTCCGCTGCGGGGCGGTCGCACCGCACGTCGCCTCGCCTGCCGACGAACGGAGCCTGTTCTACGCTGAAAGACAGCAGTCATCACAATTACAAGACCGGAGACTCATCATGCGTTACGCCCATCCCGGCAGCGAAGGCGCTGTCGTTTCCTTCAAATCCCGCTACGGCAATTACATCAACGGCCAGTTCGTCGAGCCGGCCGGTGGTCAGTATTTCACCAACCTTTCCCCGGTCAACGGTCAGCCCATCGCCGAGTTCCCGCGCTCCGACGCCGCCGACATCGAGAAGGCCCTGGACGCCGCCCATGCCGCCGCCGATGCCTGGGGCAAGACCAGCGTCCAGGCGCGTTCGCTGATCCTGTTGCAGATCGCCGACCGCATCGAGCAGAACCTGGAGATGCTCGCCATCACCGAGACCTGGGACAACGGCAAGGCGGTGCGCGAGACGCTCAACGCCGATATCCCGCTGGCCGCCGACCACTTCCGCTATTTCGCCGGTTGCATCCGTGCCCAGGAAGGCACCAGCGCGGAGATCGACGAACACACCGCGGCCTACCATTTCCACGAGCCGCTGGGCGTGGTGGGGCAGATCATCCCGTGGAACTTCCCGATCCTGATGGCCGCCTGGAAGCTCGCCCCGGCGCTGGCCGCCGGCAACTGCGTGGTGCTCAAACCGGCCGAGCAGACCCCGCTGGGCATCAACGTGCTGCTCGAATGTATCGGCGACCTGCTGCCCCCGGGCGTGCTCAACGTGGTGCACGGCTACGGCCGGGAAGCCGGCGAAGCACTGGCCTCGAGCAAGCGCATCGCCAAGATAGCCTTCACCGGCTCCACCCCGGTGGGCTCGCACATCATGAAGCGCGCCGCCGAGCACATCATCCCGAGCACCGTGGAACTGGGTGGCAAGAGCCCGAACATCTACTTCGAGGACATCATGCAGGCCGAACCGGCCTTCATCGAGAGGGCCGCCGAAGGGCTGGTGCTGGGCTTCTTCAACCAGGGCGAGGTGTGCACCTGCCCGTCCCGCGCACTGGTGCAGGAGTCGATCTACTCGCCCTTCATGGAAGCGGTGATGAAGAAGGTCGCGCAGATCAAGCGCGGCGACCCGCTGGACACCGACACCATGGTTGGCGCCCAGGCCAGCCAGCAGCAGTTCGACAAGATCATGTCCTACCTGAAGATCGCCCAGGAAGAAGGCGCCGAAGTGCTCACCGGCGGGGCGGCCGAGAAACTCGAAGGCTCGCTTGCCACCGGCTATTACATCCAGCCAACCCTGCTCAAGGGCACCAACAAGATGCGCGTGTTCCAGGAGGAGATCTTCGGCCCGGTGATCGGCGTCACCACCTTCAAGGACGAGGCCGAGGCGCTGGCCATCGCCAACGACACCGAATATGGCCTCGGCGCTGGCGTCTGGACCCGCGACATCAACCGCGCCTACCGCATGGGCCGGGCGATCAAGGCCGGCCGTGTCTGGACCAACTGCTACCACCTCTACCCGGCGCACGCGGCGTTCGGTGGTTACAAGAAGTCGGGCGTCGGTCGCGAGACGCACAAGATGATCCTCGACAGCTATCAGCAGACCAAGAACCTGCTGGTGAGCTACGACATCAATCCGCTGGGCTTCTTCTGATGGGCTGAGCGCGGTGGGCTTCGGCTCACCGTGCGTTCGAACAAGACGCCTGCCGGGCTCCGCCGTGGTGCTGTGGAGCCCGCAAAAGGTGCGTTCCTGCCGACATCCACCGACAAAACACCGGGAATCCCGTATTCCGGTGCCGGGGCATGACGCTTGCTAGGGAGAGAGGTGCCAACCCGTCCAAGAGGATTCCCCCATGGCTCTCGAACACAGCAGTTCAACGCCACCGCACCACGCAATCGATTTCGAAACCGTTGGCAGTAGCTATTTCCAGGAACGCGAACTGAAGAAAGGCGCCGCCGGCTGGGTGCTGCTGGTCGGCCTTGGCGTCGCCTATGTGATTTCCGGCGACTACGCCGGCTGGAACTTCGGCCTCGCCCAGGGCGGCTGGGGCGGGCTGTTCATCGCCACGCTGCTGATGGCGACCATGTACCTGTGCATGTGCTTCTCGCTGGCCGAGCTGTCCTCGATGGTCCCGACCGCGGGCGGCGGCTATGGTTTTGCCCGCACCGCCTTCGGCCCATTGGGCGGCTTTCTCACCGGCACGGCGATCCTCATCGAATACGCCATCGCGCCGGCGGCGATCGCCGTGTTCATCGGCGCCTATTGCGAGTCACTGTTCGGCATCGGCGGCTGGATGATCTATCTGGCCTTCTACATCGTCTTCATCGGCATCCATATCTTCGGCGTCGGCGAGGCGCTGAAGCTGATGTTCATCATCACCGCCGTCGCCGCCCTTGCCCTGGCGGTGTTCATCGTCGCCATGGTGCCGCACTTCTCGGTGGACAAGCTGCTGGACATCGCCCCTACCACGGCGGCCGGCGCCAGCAACTTCCTGCCGTACGGCTATGTTGGCATCTGGGCGGCGATTCCCTACGCGATCTGGTTCTTCCTCGCCGTCGAAGGCGTGCCGCTGGCCGCCGAGGAAACCAAGAACCCGCAGCGCGACATGCCCCGCGGGCTGATCGGCGCCATGCTGATACTGGTCGCCTTTGCCGGCCTGATCTTGCTAGTCGGCCCGGGCGGCGCCGGTTCCAGCACCCTGGTGGCATCCGGCAACCCGCTGGTGGAAGCGCTGACCACGGCCTACGGTTCGTCCACCTGGATGAGCGGCTTCGTCAACCTGGTCGGCCTGGCCGGGCTGATCGCCAGCTTCTTCTCGATCATCTTCGCCTACTCGCGGCAGATCTTTGCCCTGTCGCGGGCCGGCTACCTGCCGCGCAACCTCTCGCTGACCAACAAGAACAAGGCGCCGGTGCTGGCCCTGGTGATCCCCGGTGTGATCGGCTTCCTGCTGTCGCTGACCGGCCAGGGCGACCTGCTGATCCTCGTCGCAGTGTTCGGCGCGACCATCTCCTACGTGTTGATGATGGCCTCGCACATCGTGCTGCGCCTGCGCCGGCCGGATCTGCATCGCCCGTACAGGACACCCGGCGGCATCGTCACCTCGGGCGTGGCGCTGGTACTGGCCTGCATCGCGGTCATCGCGGGCTTCCTGGTCGATCCGCGGGTGGTGATCGGCGCCGCGATCATCTACGGGATCTTCATCGCCTATTTCGCGATCTACAGTCGACACCATCTGGTGGCCGGCACGCCGGAAGAGGAATTCGCGGCGATCGAGCAGGCCGAGGCGACACTCAAGTAGGGAGAGCAGCCATGACGTACTCGCACAGCGTGGGCGGCACCACCTGGCGCTTCGACGATCTGCGCGAGGTGATGGCCAAGGCCAGCCCGGCGCGATCCGGCGACCTGCTCGCCGGGGTCGCGGCGGGCAGCGACGCCGAGCGAGTGGCGGCGCAGATGTGCCTGGCCAATGTGCCGCTCAGGCGTTTTCTCGAAGAAGCACTGATCCCCTACGAAAGCGATGAAGTCACTCGGCTGATCATCGACAGCCATGACGCCGCCGCCTTCGCGCCGATCAGCCACCTGACCGTGGGCGATTTCCGCAACTGGCTGCTCGGCGAGGAGGCGGACGAGTCGTCGCTGAAAGCCCTCGCACCGGGGCTGACGCCGGAAATGGTCGCCGCGGTGTCGAAGATCATGCGCGTGCAGGACCTGATCCTGGTCGCGCAGAAGGTCCGCGTCGTCACCCGCTTTCGCAACAGCATCGGCCTGGCCGGACGCATGTCCACCCGACTGCAGCCGAACCATCCCACCGACGACGGCGCCGGCATCGCCGCGAGCATTCTCGACGGCCTGCTCTACGGCAACGGCGACGCGGTGATCGGCATCAACCCGGCCACCGACAGCACCGCCGGCATCTGCGAGCTGCTGAAGATGCTCGACGCGGTGATCAGCCGCTACGAGATCCCGACCCAGGGTTGCATCCTCACCCACGTCACCACCTCCATCGAGGCGATCAACCGCGGCGCGCCGCTGGACCTGGTGTTCCAGTCCATCGCCGGCACCGAGGCGGCCAACGCCAGCTTCGGCATCAACCTGGCAACGCTGCAGGAAGGCTACGAGGCCGGCCTGTCGCAGAAGCGCGGCACCCTCGGCGACAACCTCATGTATTTCGAGACCGGCCAGGGCAGCGCGCTCTCGGCCAACGCCCATCACGGCGTCGATCAGCAGACCTGCGAGGCCCGCGCCTACGCCGTCGCGCGCCGCTACAAGCCGCTGCTGGTGAACACCGTGGTCGGCTTCATCGGCCCGGAATACCTCTACAACGGCAAGCAGATCATCCGCGCCGGGCTGGAGGACCACTTCTGCGGCAAGCTGCTCGGCGTGCCCATGGGTTGCGACATCTGCTACACCAACCACGCCGAAGCCGACCAGGACGACATGGACATGCTGTTGACCCTGCTCGGCACGGCGGGCATCAACTTCATCATGGGCATCCCGGGCTCGGACGACGTGATGCTCAACTACCAGACCACTTCCTTCCACGACGCCCTGTACGTGCGCCAGGTACTTGGCCTGCGGCCCGCACCGGAGTTCGAGGATTGGCTGGCGAAGATGCAGATCCTCCGACAGGACGGCAATCGCCTGCAGCTCGGCCGTGACCTGCCCGAAGCCTTCCGCCGGGCGCTGGAGCAGCAGGCATGAGATGCCAGGGCAAATCCGGCAGCGGCCTCGACCGCGCAGGGGCCGCGCACGGCTTCGCCGACGAGGCCGCTACCATGAGCGTCCGACGCCTGGGCCAGCGTATCGACCATCGGGAGCCGCAATGAACCACATCCCCAATCCCTGGCAGCACCTGCGCCAGCTGACCCCAGCGCGCATCGCCCTTGGCCGTGCCGGCACCAGCCTGCCGACGGTGGCGCAACTGGATTTCCAGTTCGCCCACGCGCAGGCCCGTGATGCCGTGCACCTGCCGCTGGACTGCGCCGCGCTGACCGCCGAGCTGGACAGGCACGGCCTCGCCTGCCTGCCACTACACAGCGCCGCCAGCGACCGCCAGACCTATCTGCAACGCCCTGATCTCGGCCGACGCCTCGACGAAACCAGCGCCGCCACGCTCGACGCCGAGGCCGGCGACGGCTGCGACCTGGCGCTGGTGATCGCCGATGGCCTCTCGGCCCTGGCCGTGCAGCGTCATGCGGCACCCATGGCACTGAAGATCGCCGAACAATGCCAGGCCGAAGGCTGGTCCCTCGGTCCCGTCGCGCTGGTGGAACAGGGCCGCGTGGCGGTGGCCGACGAGATCGGTCAGCGCCTCAAGGCGCGCATGGTGGTGATCCTGCTCGGGGAGCGACCGGGCCTAAGCTCGCCGGACAGCCTGGGCCTTTACTTCACCTGGGCACCGCAGGTCGGCCGGCACGATGCGCAGCGCAACTGCATCTCCAACATCCGCCCCGAGGGGCTGAGCTACAACCTGGCCGCGCACCGCCTGCTCTATCTGATGCGCGAAGCCAGCCGCCGACAGCTCTCCGGCGTCCAGCTCAAGGACGAAGCCGACGTGCCGGCGCTGGACGGTCAGCCGCGCGCCGGCAACTTCCTGCTCGGCTAGCCGGTATCAGGCCGGCTGCCAGGGCTCCAGCGTCTGGCTGTAGACCACCGCGCCGTCGATGTCGCGCAGGCTCACGCTCAGCGCACCGCTCTGCGCGTCGATCTCCACCTCACCGAAGAACTGGAAGCCTGCCCGCGGCGAGCTGTTCGCCGTCGACGGCGCCTTCTGGAACACCACTTCCGGGCCGAAGGTGCCGTCCAGCGGATTAGGCCCGAAGCTGCCGGCGTTCAAAGGGCCTGCGACGAACTCCCAGAACGGCTCGAACTGCTGGAAAGCGGCGCGGTTGGGGTGGTAGTGGTGCGCGGCGCAATAGTGCACATCGGCGGTCAGCCAGACGGTGTTGCGCACCCGCGCACGCTGGATGAAGGCGAGAAGCTCGGCGATTTCCAGCTCGCGACCGAGCGCCTGACCGTCGTCACCGTTGGCGATCGCCTCCCAGCGACGCATGCCCTGGGCATCCACGCCGTCCGGCACATGCAGGCCGATGGGCATGTCGGCGGCAATCACTTTCCAGGTCGCCCGCGAGGCGCGCAGCTCGCGTTTGAGCCAGCGCAACTGCTCACGGCCGAGGAAAGCCGTCTGCGCGCCCTGCTCGCTCTGCAGATTATCGGTGTTCGGCCCGCGGTAGCTGCGCATGTCCAGCACGAATACGTCCAGCAACGGCCCGTAGCTGACCTTGCGATAGATGCGCCCGAGCTTGTCGCCGCGGGCCACGCGCATCGGCGCGTATTCCAGGTAGGCCTGACGCGCACGGCGGACCAGGGTGTCGATGTCGCGAACCTGCCGGTAGCGGTCGTCCAGCTCCTTGCTCGGCGACCAGTTGTTGGTCACCTCGTGATCGTCCCACTGCCAGATCTGCGGTACCTCGGCATTGAAGGCCCGCAGGTTCTCGTCCAGCAGGTTGTAGCGGTAGTTGCCGCGAAACTCGTGCAGCGTCTCGGCAACCTTGCTCTTCTCTTCGGTGACCAGGTTGCGCCAGATGCTGCCGTCCTCGGCGGTCACCTCGGCGGGAATCGGCCCGTCGGCGTAGATCACGTCGCCACTGTGCAGGAAAAAGTCCGGCCGCCGCCGACGCATGCTTTCGTAGATGCGCATACCGCCGAAGTCCGGGTTGATACCGTAGCCCTGGCCGCAGGTGTCGCCGCCCCAGACGAAGCGGATATCGCGCGGGCGCTTCGCGGCGCTGCGCAGGTGGCCGAACCAGGGCTCGCTGAGCACGCCGCTGCGGGCATCCTCGAAACGTGCCCGGTAGAAGATCGACTGATCCGCCGGCAGCCCACGCAGGTCGACGCGGGCGGTGAAGTCCTGACCGGCATCGGTTACGGAGGACACCATGCGCCGCGGATTGCCGAAGCGGCTGCGCGTATCCCACTCGACGATCAACCGGCCAGGGCGGTCGCAGCGGCTCCAGATCAGCGCGCGATCGTCCGTCACGTCGCCGGACTGCACGCCGTCAAGCATCTGCGGGCGCGCCCGCGGCGCGGCGATGATGGCAGGCGCGACGCCCAGGGCCGGCAGGGCGAGGCCGGCGCCGATACCCTGCAGCAGTTGGCGGCGCTTTTGATCCGGTGCGGTCATTTCGGAAGTCTCCTGGCGAGTGGGGGGTCATTCCGATGTACCCGTCCCGCTTGACAGTCCCGTGACGCGCCGACCGACGGCACGCTCAGCCGGCCGCCAGCAACAGCACCGCGTCGATCTCGAACAGCATGCCGTCCAGTGCCAGACGCGGCACGGGAATCAGCGTACAGGCCGGCTTCGGACCCGGCCCCAGCGCCCGCGCGAGTTCGTCGCCGAACACCTGCAGCCGCGCTTCGCTGTGATCGACGATCAGTACACCGAGCTTGGCAATCTGCTGCGGTGTACCGCCCGCGGCCTCGATGGCGATACACAGGTTGCGCAGCGCCTGGCGCACCTGCTGGCGGAAGTCCTCGGACAGCTGTCCGTCGGCGGTTTCACCGCCCTGCCCGGCGATGAAGGCCAGTCGCGCGCCGGGCGGCAACAGCGCCACATGGGAATAGCCGTTCGGGGCGGGGTCGTACAAGCCCGGCGGGTTGATCAGGGAAAGTCCCCCTGGGCGGTTCTGTTCACGCATGGCAGGCTCCTCGTCTACAGGGTTCGGCGGGCAAGGCCAGCAGTAGCGCCACTCGCCCGGAGTACTCACCGTAGCAGCCGCCCGGCGATCCCACCGGTGTTTCGCAGAGGCGGTCGCGGGCTTTCATGGCAGCCGAGGTCCGGCTTGCCGCTGGTGAACGCCGCGCTTATGGTGAGCGCCCCGCCCCGCTGGAAACATCAGCCATGTGGTCCTTTCGCGCCTGGCAGCGCAAACGCATCCTCGCTCGCAACCCGGTCGATGCCGATCTGTGGCAGCGGGTGCTCGACAGCCTGCCGATTCTCGACGGTCTCGGCGACGACGAACTCGCCCGCCTGCGTGAGCGCGCCGTGCTGTTCCTGCACGACAAGCGCCTCACCGCGCTGCCCGGCGTCGAGCTACAGGCCGAGGACCGTCTGCGCCTGGCGCTGCAGGCGCAACTGCCCCTGCTGCACCTGGCGGACCTCGGCTGGTACCACGGCTTCCACGAGATCGTGATCTACCCCGATGATTTCCTCAGCCCGCAGAAGCACCGCGATGCCGCCGGCGTCGAGCATGAATGGGACGCCGAACACAGCGGCGAAGCCTGGCTGCAGGGCCCGGTGATCCTGGCCTGGCCCGGGGTGCAGGAAAGCGGCGGCTGGGAGGCCTACAACCTGGTGATCCACGAACTGGCGCACAAGCTGGACATGCTCAACGGCGATGCCAACGGCCTGCCGCCGCTGCATCGGCAGATGCGCATCGATGCCTGGGCCAGCGCCATGCAGGGCGCCTACGACCGACTCAACGCCGCGCTGGACGCCGACCCGGAAGCCGAGACGCCGATCGACCCCTACGCCGCGGAAAACCCGGCGGAATTCTTCGCCGTCACCAGCGAGTACTTCTTCAGCGCCCCGGACGTGCTGCAGCAGAGCTTTCCCGACGTCTACGCGCAGCTGGCGGCGTTCTACCGGCAGGACCCGCTCGCTCGACTGCAACGCCTGCAGGCCGAACATCCCGCCTATCGGGAACCTGCGTAGGGCTGGCGCGTCGAAGCCGGCGTGCATTGCGCGCGACATTGCGCCTATAATCGCGCCCACTTTTTTTCCGCCCCCAGGCCGCGCTGGCCGATCAGGAGCCCATCGTTCATGAGCTACAGCAAAGTCCCGGCTGGCAAAGACCTGCCGAACGACATCTACGTCGCCATCGAGATCCCGGCCAACCATGCGCCGATCAAGTACGAGATCGATCACGACACCGACTGCCTGTTCGTCGACCGCTTCATGGCCACCCCGATGTTCTACCCGGCCAACTACGGTTTCATCCCGCATACCCTGGCCGATGACGGCGACCCCCTCGACGTGCTGGTCGTGACCCCCTACCCGGTTGCCCCGGGCTCGGTCATCCGCTGCCGTCCGGTCGGCGTGCTGAACATGACCGACGAAGCCGGCGGTGACGCCAAGCTGATCGCCGTCCCGCACGACAAGCTGACCCAGCTGTACAAGGACGTGAAGGAATACACCGACCTGCCGCCGCTGCTGATCGAGCAGATCAAGCACTTCTTCGAGAACTACAAGGATCTCGAGAAGGGCAAGTGGGTCAAGGTCGAAGGCTGGGAAGGCGCCGACGCCGCCCGTGCCGCCATCATCAAAGCTGCCGAGGCTTACCAGAAGTAAGTCGAGGCACTGAAGAAAAGCCGGCCACAAGCCGGCTTTTTAATGCCCGCAAATCTGCCTTTTGCCACCGGCCCGGTTCGACTATCGCTAGCCCCGCACCTGGTTGCGCCCGCCACGCTTGGCTTCGTAGAGCGCCTGGTCCGCTCGCGCCATCAGCTGATCCACCTCGCCCGGTAGGCCCTCCATCTGCGCCAGACCGATGCTGACCGTCACCGTGATATCGCCGGCCGCCGTGGGCATCGGCGTCTGGGCCACGGCAGTGCGGATCTTCTCGGCCACGCAGCGTGCCCCTTCGGCATCGGTATGCGGCAAGACGATGGCGAACTCCTCGCCGCCGAGCCGACCGAACAGGTCGTGAGCGCGCAGCATTCCGGCACAGGTCTCGCTGAACTGCTTGAGCACGGCATCGCCGATCGGATGGCCGTGCACGTCGTTGACGCGCTTGAAGTGATCGATATCGAGCATCAGCAGGCTCAGACTCTCGTTGTGGCGGCGCGCCCGCGCGAGTTCAGCCTCCAGACCTGCGAGAAAGGCCCGGCGACTGCTGACGCCGGTCAGTACATCGGTGTTGGCCAGCTGTGCCAGCTGGCCGTGGGCGAGGCGCAAGCGAGCGATGCTCTGGAAGTAGCGACTGCTCAGCAGAAAGATCAGCAGCGCCACCACCGACAATGCCAGGGAGATGACACCTGCCGAAACGGTCAGCAATGTCTTGCGCTCCTGGAATGCCGCCATGAAGTCCGTCGGCGACAACAGCACGACCACCACCACGCCCTGGTCAATCAGGCGCCGATAGGCGCCGAGGCGATACTCCCCGTCGATGACGCTGACGCCTTCGTAGAAGCCCCGCTGGGGGGCCTCCGGATCGAAGTAGGGCTTGTCCTCCGGCACCTTGAAGCGCCCGTAGCGCCCCGGAATCTGCGTTCCGGAGGCGATGGCTCGCACGCTGCGATCGGTGCCCAGCAAAACGATGCTGCCATTGGGGCCGACGTCGATCTGCTGGTAGTAGTCGGCGAAGAAGCTGGTGGGCACGGAAAGCACCAGCACCCCGGCAAACTCGCCGTTCTGGTGGATGGGGCGGGTGAACTGGATGGTCCACTGTTTCGAAACCCGACCAAGCACCGGCTTGCTGATGAACAGCCGATCCTCCTGCGGGTTGTCGCGATGCACGCGAAAGTGCTCGCGATCGCTCAGGTCCACGTGCTTTCCGGACGGCCCGAGGTTGGAAAAGACCAGCCGGCCGTCCCGGTCGATCACCGCCAGCTGTGCAATGAAGCCGCCATAGGCCTTGAGCTCCTCGTCCACGTGGCGGCCGAAGTCCATGTGCCCCAGGACGTCTTCACGCATGTCCAGCAACACGATGTCCATCAGCCGGATGGTGCTGAGCACGTGGGCCTCGAAGGCGGTGGCGAGGTTCATCGCGTTGTTGCGCGCCGCCTGCACCGTCAGCGTACGTTCATGCTTGATCTCGTCCAGCACGAACGCCCACATCGGTCCCAGCGTCAGCACGAGCACCAGGGCTGCCAGAAGTCCTGCCTTGCGTTTCAAGCTTCACCCCGTCGCGTCCTACGCGAAGTTCTTGTTCTCGAAGCTAACAGACGAACGGTAGCGCCGGCCAGACACGTGACCGGACAACGCACCGGCACGACGCGCGCCCGCCCGCGCCTTGTACGCAAGGGCAACACAGCCATCAAGCTGGAATCAGGCCATCGCCACTGACTGGCGCACCGGAAGAAGTTCGTGGACGACCAGCACCTGCCGGGTCAGCGTACTCATCAGCAAGGCCGAGCTCTGGTACGCGCGCCGCTGACCATCACGGCCGTGCTCGTAGCCGAAGACAAACGGATCGCCAGTGCCGGCGAGCAGCGCCTCGATGCCGTCTGCCAGCCTGGCACCGGCATCGAACCCGTCGCCAGTGGCCGCACGGCAGCGCGCCAGGTAATCCAGCGACTTGCATCCGGACAAGGCAGCCGGAGCGTTGCCGCCGGCCATCCAGACCTGATTGGCGGTGATCAGCCTGCCGTTGCCGTCGACCACCCCGATGGCCAGCGGCAAGGCATCGATGATGCCGCGGGTGAACGCCTCGGCGTCTTCCAGACGTGCCTCGCGCCGCTGCTGCTCGGTCACATCCTGCAGGCAGCCGACCAGCAAACCGGCTGGGTGGGCCTTGGTCCGAATCACCGTGCCGGCAAAATGAAAGTGGCGCCAATCCGCGGCGTCGGTGTCGCTCAGACGAACCCACGCATCGAACCCGGTCCGCCCCTCGGCCAGATCGAGCATGCCGGCAACGAACCCCAGCCGGTCCTGCGGGTGCAGACGCTCCAGCAACGCCTGGCCGGCAGCGGAGCCCGGCGGCATGCGCAGCAGTTGCAGGGCCTGGTCGGAGAGCTCCAGGCGTTGGTTCGCCAGGTCGAATTGCCAGTCGCCGAACAACCCGACCTGCTGGGTCAGGCGCAGGCGCGCCTGCACCGCCTGGGCGGTCTGGGCGCTCGCCACGTCGCGACTGATGTCGCTGAAGAACAGGTACAGGCCGTCGACATGCGGATAGGCATGAATGCGATACCAGCCCTGATACTGCGGCGAAAAGGTCTCGATCCGCCGAGCGATGCCCAGGCCCATCACCTCCTGCAACGCGACACCAAGCTCGGCGCCACGTGCCTGCGGCAGCAGGTCCCACATCACCGCGCCCAGCAATTCGCTGCGCGGACGCTGCAGAAGGGCGACCGCCCGACCATTGAGGTCGACCAGCCGCCAATCGCGATCGAGCCGGCAGAAGCCGTCATCCAGGTGCTCCAGCAAGGTGGTGAGTTCGTCGTTGGCGGCCTGCAGCTCGCAAGCCCGCCGTCGCACGTCGCTGACATCCCAGGACAGCACCAGCAAGGATGAGGCCCCTTCGATACCGGGCAACGGCATGATCAGCACGTCCCACCATTTCGCAACGCCGGCCAGCGTCGGACAGAACCCGGAGAAACGCGCAGGCTCGCCGGCACAGGCGCGCGCAAAGGCATCCCGCGCCGCGGCGGCGGCTTCGCCGGACCAGACGCCGAGCCAGTCCGAGCCGTGCAACGCATCGAAATCGCATACGTCCATCAGTTGCCGGCCCCGTTCGCTCATCGCCAACAGTCGCCCGTGGACATCGACCTCTTTCAGGCAGGCGCCATCGGACTGGGCCCATAGCGAACAGAGCTGGCGCAGCAAGGCGACCTCCCCGCGCGCCCGCATCAGCCGCTTCCGCTGCTTCAGCAAGCACGCGCAGAGGTAGACCGGCAAGGCGCCAGCCACGGCGATACCCGGCAGTACCAGCACGGGCCCGGCCGGCAGGCCGAGCACTTTCCACAGCAGGCCTGCCAGCAGGCTCAACGCAGCCGCGACCAGAGCCAGCAGCCATGGCGCCTGCCAGAGCGGGCGTTGCGCGATTGCGGTGGGGCCGGCGTGCCGTGCCAGATAGGCGTCGACGAACACGTCGGCGGAATGGGGATGCATGGTGGATCTCGCTTGCCGGGGCCAGGCCACACTGTGGCGCCGGAGCGGCTGGCGCGCTATCAGGCAAACCCCTAGTCGTCGGGGCTGATCAGCCCCTGCCGCACCGCGTAGAGCACCAGCGACGGTACGTCGTGCAGGTTCAGCCGCGCCATGATCTGCGCGCGGTGGGTGTCCACGGTTTTCACGCTGAGCCCGAGGCCGCCGGCGATATCGCGGGTCGATACGCCACGTGCGATCAGGCGCAGGATCTCGATCTGTCGCGGCGTCAGCGCCGGGGTCACGCCTGTGTCGCGGCTGCGCCCCTCGACGATCGCCGAGCTGATCACCGTTTGCGCGATCCCCGGACTCAGGTAGGACTCGTTGCGCGACAGCGCCTGCAGCGCCATGTCCAGTTCCTGCGCGGCGGCGTCCTTGAGCAGATAGCCGCGGGCACCCAGGCGCAACGCTGCCAGCACGTAGTCGGCGGTGGCATGCATGGACAGGATCAACACCTGCACGTGCGGATACTGGCCGTGCCATTGGCGCAGCGCATCCAGCCCGCCCATGTGCTTCATGCTGAGGTCCAGCAACAGAATGTCCGGACGCGCCTGGCGCAGGATCGCCTCCACGTCCTGGCCGTCGCCACCCTCGGCGACCACCTCGTAGCCGGGCTGATCCTCGACCAGCGCTCGCAGACCGGCCCGCACCAGGGCGTGATCGTCTACCAGGGCAACACGCTTGTTCAAAAGCTCATCCTCATCAGTCGTTCGGCGCCGGCAGAAGCGCGGTGATGCGCGTCCCCATACCCGGCAGGCTGGAAATCCGCAGGTCGCCACCGAATGAGGCGACTCGCTCGTGCATGCTGGTCAGCCCCAGGCTCTGGGCGCCCTGCAGCGCGTCTGGCACGTCGAAGCCACAGCCATCGTCGAGGATTTCCAGACGCAATTCGTGTTCGTCGCACACCATGAGGATGCGCACCGTGTGCGCCCGTGCATGCCGCGCGACGTTGTTCACCGCCTCCTGCACCAGCCGGAATGCCGCCACCGCCCGGCCGGGCGGGATTTCCGTGGTCGAGCCGCGGACCTCCAGCTCCCAGCTCGTGCCGCTGGCTTCGAGAAAATGCTGCAGGTGCCAGCGCACGGCTGCTTCCAGCCCGAGCGTTTCCAGCTGCAGCGGGTGCAGCGACAGCGACAGGCTGCGCACCTTGGCCAGCGCCGCATCCACGCCGGCCACCAGCGGCTGCGACAGGCGTTCGAACTCGCTGTCGCCAGCCTGACGGCGAATCAGCCGCTGCAGATGCAGTTTCAAGCCGGTCAGGTGCTGGCCGACGTCGTCGTGCAGGTCACGCGCCACCTCGCGCCGCTCGATTTCCTGCACCTCGATCAGCCGCTGCGAAAGATGCTGCAGCCGCTGATTGGCGTCCTCCAGATCGCGCCGCAGCTGCTCGGCCTGGCTGACATCGCGGATCAGCAGTTGCACCTCGGCGTCGCCGTCGGCGGGCAGCAGCGTTTCGGTCACCTCCGCCTCGAACGGCCGGCCGTCGCGGCATACCAGCAGCAAGCGCTGCGGCTGGCCGCCCGCAACCCCTCGCTGCAAGGCCTCCAGCCGGGCAGCTTCGCGGGCGCGCTGATGTTCGGCGACGAAGTCGAGGAACGGCTGGGCGTTCAAAGGCTGCAGCGGATCGCCGGCCAGCAGACGGCGCGCAGCCGCATTGGCGTAGTGGATGCGACCCTGGCGCAACATCAGCACGCCGTCGGGCAGGCCGTCGACCATGCGTTCGTAGCGGCGCTTCTCGTCGGCCAGGTTGCTGTCAGCGGCCTTGAGTTCGGTGACGTCCATCAGCGCGCCAAACAGCACCCGCTGGCGGCCGCCGAGAAGCTGTATGCGCTCGAACATCCAGCGTTGTTCGCCATCGGCGCCCAGTACACGGAACTCATGAGCCAGACTGCCGTGCCGCTCAGCCCGCTCATGGGCAGCGGCGACCGCTGAGCGATCATCCGGATGCAGGCGATCGAGAAACGCCGTCCAGCTCAGCGCACGAGCGTTGGCGACGCCGAGCACGTCAGCCATCGCCGGCGCCCAGTCGATCTGCTCGCTGCCCGGCAGCCGCTGCCAATGCCCCATCCGCGCGACCTGCCGCGCCAGCTCCAGTTTCCCCAGACGACCGGCCAGCTGCGTTTCGGTCTGGAAATGCGCGCTGACATCCTGCGCCATCAACAGCGCGAAGGGCGACTCGTCGACGTCCAGCGCGCTGCAGAGCACTTCGACATTCAGTTCCCGGCCGTCGCGCGCCACATGCTGGCGCAGCCCGGCCAACTGCTGCGGCGTCGCCGGCTGAGCAAGCGCCTCCAGCCGTTCACGCTCGTGGGCCGCATACAGATCGAGGATTTCCAGCTGAGCGAATTCCTCGGTGCTGTAGCCATAGGCCGTCACCGCCTGGCGATTGCCGCGGACGATGCTCAGGGTGCGCTTGTCGAACAGCCACATCGGCGCGGGATGTCGATCGAAGAGCATGCGGTAGCTGTTCTCGGCGCGGCCCACCAGCTTCTGCGAGCGCATCACCCCGTCGGCCAGCCGTCGTGTGTACCACCAGATTCCCAGGGCGGTGAACAGCACGAACAATGCGATGCGCAGCGTATAGCTCGACTCGGGCAAGCCCAGCGCGGTGATGATCAGGTTCGTCACGAAGATCCACACCACAGCCACCAGGGCATAGGCCAGGACGATCTTCCACGGTGCCACCCTCAGCGCGCGGCGTGAGGCATGAAGACTCGCAGCGACATCGGCAGCATTGGGGATCATTGCGATGCTGTCACTCCTCGAAGGCGTCCTCCGGCATGAGGCGGTGGGGACGCGCATTGCGCCAGTCTCACTGTAGACAACCCGCTGCGCCGCTTGATCGCCAATGGGCGTAGCCGAGCGTTCAGGGCCGATGCCCGGCAGATTCTCGGAAAACTTTAGCGCCCATGTGCCCTAGGCCACCCTAGGGGTTTGCCCGATACCCGCCCCGCTCCCGGCTGCCTATCGTTCGCCGCACATGAACCGGGAGGCAGGGTGAGATGATCGCCTACAGCGCACTTTGGATTGCAATCGCCGCAGGACTCGCAGGCCTGGGCCTTGGCTGGCCGTGGATGACCGTCGCCGGGCTGCTCGGCAGTGCCGGCGCCGCGCTGCTGCTGCGCCCGGCCGCACCGACGCCGCAGGCAAACCCCGAGCCGGCAAGCACACCGGTGGCGCCGGCCAGCTCGGCAGTCGAAGCGCTGCTGCTGGCCGTGGTTCCCACCTGGCGCAGCAACGTGGATCAGGTGCGCCAGGTGCAGCAAGGCAGTATCGGTGAACTGTTCAGCCGCTTCTCCGGCATGACGCAACGCCTGCAGCAGACCCTGAACACCTCCGAAGCGGTGGTCGGCGGCAATGGCATGGCCAGCAGCCTGCGCCAGGCGCGCGATCAGCTGAACATGGTGACGGGTGCCTTTCATGCGGCCAGCGAGCGCAAGGCCGAACTGCTGGGCACCATCGGCGAGTTGAATCAGCACGCCAGCGAACTGCAGAACATGTCGCGGCTGGTTCAGGACATCGCCCGCCAGACCAACCTGCTGGCGCTCAATGCCGCCATCGAGGCCGCCCGTGCCGGCGACTACGGCCGCGGCTTCTCGGTAGTCGCCGATGAAGTGCGCAAGCTGTCCACGCTGTCGGCCGAAACCGGCCAGGACATGGACCAGAAGGTCGGCGAAATCAACCAGGCGATCAGCGCCACGGTCAGCGCCGCCGAAGAATTGAGCAATACCGAACAGAGCAACCTGCACTACCTCGATGAAGTGACCGGAGAGGTCATGCAGGGCCTGAGTGCCAGCCTGGAAGAGCTCTCCGACACCTCGCTGCTGCTGCAGCAGGACACCCGCCACACCCAGGCGGACATCGAAGAAATCGTCGTCAACCTGCAGTTCCAGGATCGCACCGACCAGATGCTCGACCACCTGCAGCAGGACATGCAGCGCCTGCACGAGGCCGTCGAGCATCAGGACAGCGCCGTGCTCGACCCGCAACGCTGGCTGCGCGAGCTGCGCCAGCGCTTCACCACCGACGAAGAGCGCCACGGCGTCAAACGCAGCAGCGCCTCGACCGACGACGTGACCTTTTTCTGACCCCGCCAAGGAGACATTTTCATGGGCAAGACCATTCTCATCGTCGACGACTCGCAGTCCATGCGCCAGCTGGTGAAGATGACCCTCACCGGCGCCGGCCATCAGGTGATCGAGGCGGTCGATGGCCGCGATGCACTGACCAAGCTCACCGGGCAGAAGATCAACCTGATCATCAGCGACGTGAACATGCCCAACCTCGACGGCATCGGCCTGGTCAAGGCGGTCAAGGCCAACCCGGCCTACCGTTTCACGCCGATCTGCATGCTCACCACCGAAAGCGAGCAAGGCAAGAAGGCCGAAGGCCAGGCCGCGGGAGCCAAGGCCTGGATCGTCAAACCTTTCCAGCCGCAGCAGCTGCTGTCGGCCGTCGAAAAACTGGCCGGCTGAAATGTTCACATTCGAGCAGCAGGCCAGCGAGGCCGGCACGTGCCTGGTCCTGAGCGGCAGCCTGACCATCTATGAAGTGCGCGACGCACGCGACGCGCTGCTGGGCGCGTTCGGCGCGCAGCCCAGCGGCCACTGGCAGCTGGACCTCAGCGCACTCGACGAACTGGATACCGCCGGCGCTCAGCTGCTGCTCGCCGCGCAGCGCCAGCTGCGTCTGAGCGACGCCACCCTGGAAGTCTGCAACCCAAGCGCCAGCGCGCTCGAACTGCTTCAGCTGCTGCATCTGCAGGCGCTGTTCTCCAGCCACGGGCCGGCAGCCAGCGGAGACCGCCATGCTCAATGACCAACAGTGGAGCCAACTGCTGCTGAGCTTCGTCGAAGAAGCCCATGACCTGGCCAAGCAGGCCGAGGAATACCTGCTGCAGCTCGAGCAGACGCCGACCGACGAGGACGCCATCAACGGCCTGTTCCGCGCCATGCACACCCTGAAGGGGTCGGCCGGCCTGTTCTCGCTGACGCCCCTGGTGAACTTCACTCATCACCTGGAAAGCCTGCTGATGAAGGTCCGCGAGGGCCAGCAGGCGCTCACGCCGGTGCTGCTCGACCTGCTGCTGCGCGGCCTCGACGAGATCAATGCGATGGTCGAGCTGATCGACGCCGACAGCGGCGAGCTGACCGTGGACGAAGCGCGCCATGCCGGACTGATCGCGGCCCTGACCGGACATGACGCCAGCCCGCTCATTCCGCTGACCACGATCGAGCCCGACGCCTGCAAGGCTTTCGGGCGCCTCGACAAATGCGCCAGTTGTGACAAGGAAGCGGCCTGGCACATCTCCCTGCGCCTGCAGCCGGAGATCCTCGGCAATGGTTTCGACCCGGCCTCCTTTCTTCGCTACCTCGGCCGGCTGGGCGACATCCTGCAGCTGGAACTGATCGACGACGCGCTGCCGGCGCTGGCCGATATGGACCCCGAAAGCTGCTACCTGGGCATGGAGATCGACCTGTGCACGACGGCCGGCAAGGCCGAGATCGAGGAAGTCTTCGAGTTCATCCGCGACTTCTGCACACTGCGCATCCTGCCGCCGAACGCCGCGCTGGAAGATTACCTGCAGCTGATCCACGACCTGCCGGAAACCGACCAGAAGATCGGCCGCATCCTCGTCGCCAGTGGTCTGCTCACCGAACTGGAACTGGACCAGGCACTGCGCCTGCAGGCGGCCGAAGCGCAGCAGCCACGTCCGCTGGGCAGCGTGCTGGTGGAGCAAGGCATGGTGCCGGCCCAGGGCGTCAACGCAGCGCTGGCCAAGCAACAGACGGTGCGCGAGAAGCGCAACCAGGAGAGCAGCCAGATCCGCGTCGCGGCGCACAAGCTCGACGAGCTGATCAACCTGGTCGGCGAACTGGTGATCAGCGCCGCCGGTGCCCAGCTGCGGGCCCAGCTGAAGGGCGACGCCGCCTGCATCGAAAGCACGCAGACGGTCAATCTGCATGTCGAACAGATCCGTGAGGCGGCGCTGAAGCTGCGCATGATCGAGATCGGCGACACCTTCAACCGCTTCCACCGCGTGGTGCGCGACGTCAGTCAGCAGCTGGGCAAGGATATCCGCCTGGAAATCCAGGGCGCCGACACCGAACTGGACAAGGCGGTGATCGATCGACTGGCCGACCCGCTGACCCACCTAGTGCGTAACGCCATCGACCACGGCATCGAGCCGGCCGATCAGCGCCTCGCCGCCGGCAAACCGGCCGAAGGGCATCTGCGCCTGGACGCCTACCACGAGTCGGGGATGATCGTCATCGAAGTCGCCGACGACGGCCGCGGCCTGAACACCCAGCGCATCCGCGAGAAGGCCGTTGCCCGCGGCCTGATCGATGCCCAGGCAAACCTCAGCGATCACGATGTGCAGATGCTGATCTTCGCCGCCGGCTTCTCCACCGCCGACAACGTTTCCGACCTTTCCGGGCGTGGCGTGGGCATGGATGTGGTGCGCAGCGCCATCGATGCGCTGCGCGGCACCATCGAGATCGACTCGCGCCCCGGCGAAGGCTGCACCTTCCGCATCCGCCTGCCGCTGACCCTGGCCATCATCGATGGCTTCCTGATCAGCCTTGGCGACGACTACTTCGTCATTCCGCTGGACATGGTCACCGAATGCCTGGAGCTGGAAGCCGATCAGCTCGATGGCGCCGCCTACGGCTACCTCGACCTGCGCGGCCGACCGCTGCCGTGCCTGTCGCTGGCCGCGCATTTCAAACTGCGCGAGGCGCCCAGCAAGCGCCGCAACATCATTGTCGTCAGTCACGGCCGGCAACAGGCCGGGCTGATCGTCGATCACCTGCACGGTGAACTGCAAACCGTCATCAAGCCCCTCGGCCAGCTGTTCCAGCATCTGCAGGGTATTGGCGGCTCAACCATTCTCGGGAACGGGCAAGTCGCCCTGATCCTGGATATTCCCAGTCTGTTCCGTCATCTGCACACCCACGTCGAAGCGAGCCCTGCTGATCTGCGTACCAGCCAGCCCCGCCAGATCGCCGCAGGTCAGCAAGGAGAAAACCCATGCAACTCTTCCGCAACATGAAAATCGGCGCGCGCCTGACTCTGGGCTTCCTGGTCGTGGTGGCGCTCACCGTCACCGTGGGCCTGTTGGGCATTCGCAACCTTGCCCACGTCAACGACCTGTCAGACCAGATGTATTCGCGTGACATGATCGCGCTGAACAACATCCAGTCGGCCAACGTACAGCTCGTCTACGTCGGTCGCGGTCTGCGTTCGAGCCTTCTGGCAACGAGCCTGGAAGAGCGTGACGCGGCCATCAAGCAGACCCGTGAAGCGGTCAGGAAGATGTATGAGTACATCGAGCTGACCCGCTCCAGCTTCGTGACGCCGGAAGGCAAGGCGCAATTCGAGTCGCTTAGCGAACCGATGCAGGCGTATGTGCAGATGGTCGAGCAGGTGCTCAAGCTGCGTGAAGCGTCCAGCGAGGTGCGGCCGGCCGACGAACTGACCGTCATGCTTCCACGCCTGCGCGAAACCGGCGGCAAGGCAGACGACCTGCTGACCGCGCTGGTCGAGCGCAAGGTCGCCAATGCCAAGCAGGCCAACGAGGAGATCACCAGCATCTACCTCGGCTCGCGGACACAAATGATCGGCCTGGTGATCATCGCCGCCGTGCTCGGTTTCATCATCGGCATGCTGGTCACGCGCAGCATCACCCGCCCGCTCAATCGCGCCGTCAGCGTCGCCGACAGCCTCGCCGCCGGTGATCTGGGCGTGCAGCTGGAGGTCAACAGCAAGGATGAAACCGGGCGCCTGCTCAGTTCGATGAACAACATGGCCGAACGCCTGCGCAACGTCATCAGCGACGTTCGCAGCGCCGCCGACTCGCTGTCGTCGGCCTCCGAGGAAGTCAGCGCCACCTCGCAGTCGCTCAGCCAGGCCGCCAGCGAGCAGGCCGCCAGCGTCGAGGAAACCACCGCTTCGGTGGAGCAGATGTCCGCCTCGATCGCACAGAACACCGAAAGCGCGAAGATCACCGACAACATTGCCGGCAAGGCCGCCAATGATGCCGTCGAAGGCGGCCGTGCGGTACGCGACATGGTCCAGGCGATGAAGCAGATCGCCGACAAGATCGGCATCATCGACGACATCGCCTACCAGACCAACCTGCTGGCCCTCAACGCCGCCATCGAGGCCGCGCGCGCGGGCGATCACGGCAAGGGCTTCGCGGTGGTCGCCGCCGAAGTGCGCAAGCTGGCCGAGCGCAGTCAGGTCGCTGCCCAGGAGATCGGCGGTGTCGCCAGCAACAGCGTGCAACTGGCCGAGCAGGCCGGGTCGCTGCTCGACGAGATCGTGCCGAACATCCAGAAGACATCCGACCTGGTGCAGGAAATCACCGCCGCCTCGCAGGAGCAGAGCAGCGGAGCCGAGCAGATCAACATCGCCATGGGCCAGATGAACCAGATCACCCAGCAGAACGCCTCGGCTTCCGAGGAGCTGGCCGCCACCTCCGAGGAGATGAACGCCCAGGCCGGACAGCTGCTCGAGCTGATCAGTTTCTTCCGCTTCGACGCCACCAACACCGCCTCGCAGCCGCTGCGGCGCCCGGTGCCGTTCGCCAGCCCACGCCCGGCCGCCAAAAGCCCGCGTGGCGAGCAGCGGGCACTGGCGTCGGTGGACGACAGCCAGTTCGTCAGCTTCAGCTGAGGGTGCGCGCATGAACCAGATCGCCAACACCGAGCACAGCATCCAGCACCTCTCGTTCCGGGTTCGCCAGGCGCGCTATGCCCTGCCGATCGAGCTGGTCCGGGAAATCATCGAATACGGCCAGATCACCAGCGTGCCGATGATGCCTGCGTGTATCCACGGGGTAATCAACCTGCGCGGCAACGTGGTGCCTGTGCTGGACCTGGCGGCGCGCTTCGGCATGGAGCGCACCGCCGCGGGCAAGCGCACCTGCATCGTGATCATCGAACTGGAGCTCAACGAGGTGCAGCAGCGCATCGGCCTGGTGGTCGATGCAGTGGACGCGGTGCTGGACATCGAAGGGCATGAAGTCGAGCCGGCGCCGCCCTTCGGCACCGGTATCCGCACCGACTTCATCGCCGGCATGGCGCGCAACGAACAGGGCTTCACCATCATTCTCGACGTGCGCCGGGTGCTCTCGCTGGACGACATCCTGCAACTCAATCGCGCCATGGCGCTGGCAGGCTGAAGTGACGACGTCCCACCTGCCGTCGCTGGGCGATCGGGAGTTCCGCTATCTGCAGAAGATGATGGCCGAGGCTTCCGGCATACGCATGAGCGACGGCAAGCGCCCGCTGGTGGCCGGCCGGCTGATGCGCCGGCTCAGGGCGCTGGGCCTGCGCGACTATGCGCAGTATCTGGATCTGCTGCGCGCACCGGAGCAGCAGGTCGAGCGGCGGCTGGTGGTCGACCTGCTGACCACCAACGAAACCTACTTCTTCCGCGAGCCGCAGCACTTCCGCTTTCTCGCCCAGTGGCTGGCACGCCGCAGCGGGCCGCTGCGCTGCTGGAGCGCCGCCTGCTCCAGCGGCGAAGAGCCCTACAGCCTGGCCATGGTACTGGCCGAGCACGCCAGCTCCGACTGGTCGATCCTTGCCAGTGACCTGAGCCAGAGCGTTTTGCACAAGGCTCGCGAGGCGGTCTATCCGATGACCGATACCGACGCTTTCCCACCCGGCTGGCTCAAGCGCCACTGCCTGCGTGGCGTCGGCGCCCAGGATGGCAACTTTCGTATCAGCCAGGCGCTGCGCGAGCGGGTCAGCTTTCGCGAAATCAACCTCATGCGGCCGCTGCCGCAGGATCTCGAACCGATGGACCTGATCCTGCTGCGCAACGTGCTGATCTACTTCACCGCCGACGACAAGCGCGCCATCACGGCGCGTCTGTTGCAGCACCTGCGCCCGGGCGGTCTGCTGTTGATCGGCCACGCCGAAAGCGTGCACGGCTTCGGCTTGCCGCTGCGCGGTCTGGCGCCTTCGGTATTCGAGCGTCTATGAGCCGCTCAGCCCCCTCCGCGACGTTCCGACGCACCGGGCCGAACCGCGTCTTGCCGCCCAGGAGTCGCTCATGATCAAAGTCTTCATCGTTGACGACTCCGCGCTGGTGCGCCAGGTACTGACCGCCTGCCTGGATCGTCACCCCGGCATCCAGGTCATCGGCCAGGCTGCCGACCCGCTGTTCGCCCTGGAGAAGATGCAGCGCGACTGGCCGGACGTGCTGGTGCTGGACGTGGAAATGCCACGCATGGACGGCATCACCTTTCTGCGCAAGATCATGGCTGAACGACCGACACCGGCGATCATCTGCTCGACCCTCACCGAGGCCGGTGCGGCGATCACCCTGGAAGCGCTGGCAGCCGGAGCCGTCGGTGTGTTCACCAAGGCCAGGCTGGGCCTCAAGGAAAGCCTGCAGCAGCTCTCCAGCGAGCTGATCCGGCAGATCGAACAAGCAGCCCGCAGCCGGCCGCGCGCCGCCGTGCGTGCGCAACCGAAACCCAGCAGCCCGTCCCGGGAGCCATCGTCGGCGGCGGGGCTGACCACCACCGATCGTGTCATCGCGCTTGGCACGTCGACCGGCGGCACCCAGGCACTGGAACTGGTGCTGCGCCAGTTGCCGGCGGACAGCCCGGGCATCGTCATCGTCCAGCACATGCCGGAGAAATTCACCGCAGCCTTCGCCCAGCGCCTGAACAACCTGTGCCAGATCGAAGTGCGCGAGGCGCGCCACCTCGATCGCGTGCGCGCCGGGCTGGCGCTGGTCGCGCCCGGTGGACGGCACATGCAACTCAAGCGCAGCGGCGCGCAGTACTTCGTCGAAGTGCTCGACGGGCCGCCGGTCAACCGCCACAAGCCGTCGGTGGATGTGCTGTTTCGCTCGGTGGCGCGGCATGCCGGGCACAACGCGCTGGGCATCATCATGACCGGCATGGGCGACGACGGCGCACGCGGCCTGCTGAACATGCGCGAGGCCGGTGCCCGCACCGTGGCCCAGGACGAAGCCAGCTGCGTGGTTTTCGGCATGCCCAAGGAGGCCCTGCAGATCGGTGCCGCCCAGAGCACCGAGGCCCTGGAAAACCTGCCCAGGTTGATCACCGACTATGCCCGTGCCACTTGCCGGAGTTGAGCACGGTGCCGCTGCAGACGAGCGTCGCTGATGCGATTCAGCGCACCGCCGATACGTCGCGCCTATATCCCCTGCTTTCGAAGGGATTCCCGTGACTGTACGGTTTCGCTATGGTGGCTAACAGGTATCACGGAGTGATCGCATGGTTCGGGGCTCAATCCTCTTGCTGTTGTTTGTCGCCTTGCTCGGCTGCCAGCCCGAATCGGATTCGATCCGTATCGGCAGCAACCGCTGGCTTGGCTATGCGCCGATCTATCTGGCGGACGATCTGGGCTGGACTGCCCCCAGTGGCATCCGCCTGGTGGAATACCCGAACACCACAGGTGTGCTGCGCGGCTTTCGCAACGGCATGCTGGACGCCGCCATGCTCACCCTCGACGAAACGCTGCTGCTGCAGGACAGCGCGGCGGAGCTCGACCTGGAGATCATTCTGGTCACCAACGTCTCAGCTGGCGCCGATGCGCTGTTCGCCCGCGCGCCGCTGACCAACCTCAAGGACCTGGCCGGCCAGCGCATCGGCGTCGAAAACACTGCGCTGGGCGCCTACTTCCTTTCCCGCGTGCTGGATCAGGCCGGGCTGCGGATCGACGATCTGCAGGTGGTCAGCCTGCCGGTGCATGAGCAGGCCGCCGCCTTCGCCGCCGGCGATGTCGACGCGGTCATCACCTTCGCTTCGGAGGGTCCGGCGCTGGAAAGCAAGGGCGCCCGGCGCATCTTCGACAGCCGCCAGCTGCCGGGCGAGATCGTCGACGTACTGGTGGTCGACCGGCAACGCGTCACCCGCGAGCAGCGTCGGCGCCTCCGAGCCCTCTGGTTCGATGCGCTGCGCACCTGGCAGGACAATCGCGGCGAAACCGATCCGCGCCTGCATGCGCGCCTGGGCCTGACGCCGATGGCACTGCAGGTCACCCTCGACGGCCTGTTGATGGGTGATCGCGCCGTCAACCGTGAATGGTTCGACGAGGGCCAGTTGCAGCAGAGCATCGGCCAGCTCAGCCAGTATCTGCGCGAACGCCGGCTGCTCAACGGTTCGAACCCGGCCAATCTGATCGCTCGCTGCGAGGGCCCAATATGCTGACAAGGTTGTCGCTGCGTCGATCAATGCCCCTGCTGCTGGGTATCTTCGGTCTGCTGTTCACGGTCATGCTGACCGCCTGGCACCTGCCGACCCGTATCGAGGAAACCCTCGCCGGCTGGCGCAATCACACCTCGCAGCATCTTGCCCTGCTGCAGAGCAGCCTGAGCGATCATCGCCGCCTCGGCCGCAATGCCGAGCTGGAAACCGAGCTTGCCGATCTGGCCAGCCTGGAAGGTGTGCGCTGGGCGATGGTGATCGACCGCAGCCTACAGGTGATCGCCACGACCCAGTTGGGTCTGTCCCCCGAGCGCCTGACGCTGATCGATGCCAGCGAACTCGCCAAACAGGTGAACGGCGGCCGCGCGGGCTGGTTCGGCGAAGGCTCCAGGCAGCTGGCGATCTACCCGCTGGACCGCGTCGCCCAGGACGGCACGCCGCTGCGCGAAGCGCTGCTGGTGGAGTACGACTTCGCGCCGATGCTGGCGCAGACCAAGCGCGAGGCCTGGTTCTACCTGGCGCAGACGCTGACCCTGTTGCTGCTGCTCGGATTGATCCTCAACCGCCTCTATGGCCGCCTGCTGACGCGCCGCCTGGCCCGCATCGACCAGGCCGCACGCCAGTTCGCCATCGATCAGCAACCGCAGAACCTGTCGGTCGGCGGCCGCGACGAGATCGGCCGGCTGGCCAGAACCCTCAATCAGATGATGAACCAGCTGCACGAGCGCCAGCTGGCGCTCAGCGAAAGCGAGCAGCTGTTCCGCGACCTGGTGGACACCGCGCCGATCGGCATGCTGGTGGTCGACCGCGAGCTGCGCGTGCTGCAGGCCAACCCTGCGGCGGCAGCGCTGTTCGGCTGTACCCCGGCGGAGCTGCTGGGCAACCTGCCGAGCGATCGCCTGCTGGAAAGCGACGCCACCACCCGCCTGCTGAGCACCCCGGCGAACACGCCGCTGGAGCTGACCGGTCGCCGTCATGATCGGGAGGTGCCGCTGGAGATCAGCTGCACGCCATTCCAGCGCTACGGCGTTCGCCATTTCCTCGTGCTGCTGCGCGACATCAGCGACCGCCTGCGCGCCGAACAGCGTCTGCGCTTTCTTGCCCACTTCGATCCGCTGACGCAGCTGGCCAATCGCAACTACCTGGTGCAGCGCCTCGAACAGCTGCTCGCGGCGCGCCTGCCGCTGACGCTGCTCTACCTCGACCTGGACCACTTCAAGCGCATCAACGACAGCCTCGGCCACGAGATCGGCGACAAGCTGCTGGTGCAGATCGGCGACCGCCTGGGCCGGCTGATGCCCGAGCATGCGCTGCTGTCGCGCAGCGGTGGCGACGAATTCATGCTGCTGCTCGACGGCAGCGACCACGTCCGCGCCGAGCAGCTGGCCCAGTGCATCATCGAAGGCTTCCAGCCGCCGGTGCGCATCGGCCAGTACGAGTGCTACGTCAGCCCGAGCATCGGCGTTGCCATCAGCGACGGCCGGCACAGTGCCAGCGACCTGCTCAAACAGGTGGACCTCGCCCTGTATGCGGCCAAGGATGCCGGCCGCAACTGCACGGTGTTCTACAACGAGGCGCTCAGCGATGCCGCCGCCGGCCGCCGCGCCCTCGAGCAGGCTCTGCGCCGGGCGCTGGACCGGGACGAGTTCGTGCTGCATTACCAGGCCCAGGTCAATGCCCAGGGCGAGCCCGAAGTCATGGAAGCGCTGCTGCGCTGGAATTCGCCGGAGCGCGGACTGGTACCGCCCGGAGAGTTCATTCCGGTGCTGGAAGAGAGCGGCATGATCATCGAGGCGACCCGCTGGGTGGTCCGAGAGGCCTGCCGCCAGGCCTGCCGCTGGCACGCCATGGGCCATCCGCTACGCATCGCGATCAACCTGTCGCCGCTGGACTTCCGCCAGGCCGATCTGGCGGGCAGCCTGCTGGCGATCCTCGCCGAAGAGGGTGCGTCGCCCGACATGCTGGAGCTGGAGATCACCGAAAGCGCGCTGCTGGAGGCCGACGAACATGTGCAGCAGACCCTCGGCCGTCTCAAGGCCGCCGGTTTGCCACTGCTGCTCGATGACTTCGGCACCGGCTATGCCTCGCTGACGTACCTGCAGCGCTTCCGCTTCGACGGTATCAAGATCGACCGTGAATTCGTCAGCGGGCTGCCGGACAGCGAGCAATCGGTAGCCCTGGTGCGGGGCATCCTCACCATGGCCAGCCACCTTGGGCTGCATGTGGTGGCCGAAGGGGTGGAGAACGAGCGTCAGGCGGCCTTCCTGCGCCTCAACGGCTGCCCCAGCCTGCAAGGCTTCCACTATGCGCGACCGCAGCCGGCAGCGCAGTGCCGTCTGCAGCTGAATGGCCGGCCGGTCAATCTGCAGCTGCCGCTGGACGGCTGATCGGCATCGATAGCGGCAAAGCGCCTGCAATTGCGAAGCGTTCGCATCTGAGTTAGGTTCGTGCCCCCTCCCGGTGGCACGCACCCATGCGCGACAACAACAAGATTCCCGATGCCTGTTTGCAATGCTATGTCCATCACCGCCAACGGCTGGTAGCCCATCTGACTCGCCTCGGCGGCTGCCGAGCACTGGCCGAGGACCTGGCCCAGGATGCCTGGCTGAAACTGGCGCAGGTCATGCCCGAGCAGAGCCTCGCCAACCCCAAGGCCTATCTCTTTCGCATCGCCACCAATCTCTTGCGCGATGCCCTGCGCCATCGCGCGCTTGTCGGTGCCGGCGACGAGGCACCGCTGGAACTGATCGAGGCCGTGCAGGCCGACCCCTGCGGGCTGGTGGAACACCAGTGTGCGCTGCGATGCGTCCTGCGCCAGCTCGACGACTTGCCGCCACGCTGTCGCCAGGTGTTCGAACTGGCGCGGCTGGAAGGGCTCAGCCAGGCGGAGATCGCCGAGCGCCTGGGCATTTCGGTGAACACCGTGATCGCTCAGCTGGCCAAGGCGCGCCAGCGGCTGGAGCGGCCGTAATTTTTTTTCTGTCACCCGTAATGGTTTTTCCGCGCTGATTCGTCTTGCCTGTGCCCTTGCGCAATTGAGAGTAATTCTCGATTAAACGGCATCCTCGCAGATGCTTTCGTGCGGCCACGCCGCCAGACAAGAAACCACCGACGCCGCGAAAACGGCCCGCTCCGGGTCGCGGCCGCGCTCGGCCCGAGGAATGTGCATGACCCCGTCCAGTACCGTAGTGCCCTTCGCCCCCGGCCCCGCCAGCAACGGGCTGTTCACCCGCAGCAATCATGATGACTACCGCCGGCTCCTGCAGCAGGGTCTGAACCTGGTGCAGCAGTGCCTGCAGCGCCAGCAGCAGCCGTTCAGCGGCATCCTTCCGCAGGAGCTGGCAGCCGACTTCGAACGCGTCGATCTCGAGCGCCCGCTGGGCGACGCCGGCGCCGCGCTGCGCGAGCTGGATCAGCTCTATCTGCGCGACGCGGTGTATTTCCACCATCCGCGCTACGTCGCCCATCTCAACTGCCCGGTGGTGCTGCCGGCGCTGCTCGCCGAAGTGCTGGTGTCATCGCTCAATTCCTCGCTCGACACCTGGGACCAGAGCGCCGGCGGCACGCTGATCGAACAACGCCTGATCGACTGGACCTGCGCGCGCATCGGCCTCGGCAGTCAGGCCGACGGCGTCTTCACCAGCGGCGGCACCCAGTCCAATCTGATGGGGCTGCTGCTGGCCCGTGAGCACGTCTGCAACCGCTTGCCCGGCCACGGCGGCAACCTCCAGCACGGGCTACCGCCGGACGCGGGCCGACTGCGCATCTTCGCCTCCCGCGCCAGCCACTTCAGCGTGCAGAAATCCGCCGCGCTGCTGGGGTTGGGCTACGACGCCGTGCGCAGCATCGAAACCGACAGTGCCCAATGCATGAGCGTGCCGGCGCTGGCCCAGGCGTTGGCGGACTGTCAGCGCCTGGGCGAGCTGCCCATGGCCGTGGTCGCCACCGCCGGCACCACCGACTTCGGCAGCATCGACCCGCTGCCGGAGATCGCCGCGCTGTGCCAGCACTACGGCGTCTGGTTGCACGTCGATGCGGCCTATGGCGGCGGCCTGCTGGTCGCGCCGCGCTACCGCGGCTGGCTGACCGCCATCGAACACGCCGACTCGGTCACCGTGGACTACCACAAGTCGTTCTTCCAGCCGGTCAGCTGCAGCGGCTTCTTCGTTCGCCAGCGTCAGCACCTGAGCTACATCACCCACCACGCCGACTACCTCAACCCGCGCAGCCAGACACGCGAGGGCACGCCGAACCTGGTCAACAAGAGCATCCAGACCACCCGCCGCTTCGACGCGCTGAAGCTCTGGCTGACCCTGCGCATCCTCGGTGCCGAGCATCTCGGCGCGATGTTCGAGGAAGTCATCGACCGCGCCGCCGACACCCATCGCCTGCTCGCCGAGGACCCGGCCTTCGAGGTCTTCGCCCCGCGCCTGAGCACGCTGGTGTTCCGCTTCGTCGCCGCAGGCGTGGCGGACGAGCGCCTGGACGAGATCAACCGCGAGATCCGCAAGGCCATCTTCCGCTCCGGCGCGGCGGTCATTGCCGCCACCGTGGTCAAGGGCCGGCAGTACCTCAAGTTCACCCTGCTCAACCCGGAAACCACGCTGGACGACCTACGCGCCATCGTCGAGCTGATTCGTGACCACGGCGCCCGCCTGCTCGACGACCGCCAACCAGTAGGAGATCGCTCATGAACAAGATCTACGACTTCATAGGCATCGGCATCGGCCCGTTCAACCTTGGCCTGGCCTGCCTGGCAGAGCCCATCGACGGACTCGACTGCCTGTTCCTCGACCGCGCCGAGGGCTTCAACTGGCATCCCGGCATGATGCTCGACAGCGCCACCCTGCAGACGCCGTTCATGGCCGATCTGGTGACCCTAGCCGACCCCACCAGCCGTTTCAGCTTTCTCAACTACGCCAAGCAGATCGGGCGGCTGTACGCCTTCTACATCAAGGAAGACTTCTTCCTGATGCGCCGCGAATACAACCAGTACTGCCAGTGGGTGGTGGAGCAGCTCGACAGCCTGCGCTTCGGGCATTTCGTCCAGCACGTCGACTACCTCGACGAGCGCCGCTGCTACCGCGTGCGCGGGGTGCATGCGCGCAGCGGCGAGGGTTTCGAGTTCCTCACCCGCCGCCTGGTACTCGGCACCGGCACCACGCCCTATCTGCCGAGCTGCTGCGAAGGCCTGGCCGACCACGTCAGCCACAGCGGCAACTACCTGCAGGACAAGCCACGCCTGCAGGGCAAGCGCTCGATCACGGTGGTCGGCAGCGGCCAGAGCGCGGCGGAGATCTACTACGACCTGCTGCAGGAAATCGACCGCCACGACTATCAGCTGAACTGGATCACCCGCGCGCCGCGCTTCTTCCCGCTGGAATACACCAAGCTGACGCTGGAAATGACCAGCCCCGAGTACATCGACTACTTCCACAGCCTGCCGCGCAGCACCCGGGAAAAGCTCATCGACAGCCAGAAGGGCCTGTACAAGGGCATCAACGGTACGCTGATCAATGCCATCTACGACGAGCTGTACAACCAGAGCCTCAAGGGCGAGGTGCCGACCCAGCTGTTGACCAACGCCGAGCTGCGCCGCTGCCAGCGCCTGGCCGACGGCACGCTGGAGCTGGAGTTCTTCCAGCACGAACTGCAGCAGAGCTACCGGCACCGCTGCGAGGCGCTGGTGATGGCCAGCGGGTATCAGTACCGCCTGCCACGCTTCATCCAGCCGATCGCCGAACGCATCGTCTGGCAGGCGCCGGAGCGCTTCGCCGTGGCGCGCAACTACAGCATCGACCGCAACGGCGGCGAGGTCTTCGTGCAGAACGCCGGGCTTGCCGATCACGGCCTGGTGACGCCGGATCTCGGCATGGGCTGCTACCGCAACGCCTGCATCCTGCGCGAGATCTGCGGGCGCGAGCACTACGCGGTGGAGACGAAGATCGCCTTCCAGCAGTTCAGCCTGCCGCAGCCGCTCACGCCCCAGGGCGCGGTGGCGGCGCGATGACGCTGCGACGCGCACTGATCGGCATGACACTGCTGGCCGTGCTCGGCGACAGCCTGCTGATGCCGTTCTACCCGCAATACTTCGCCGAGCGTTTCGGCGAGTTGCGCAGCGAGCAGGTCGGGCTGTACCTGGCCGCGGTGTGCCTGGTGGCGATGCTCGCACTGCCCGTGTGGGTGCGCCTTGCACGCCATGCCCACCCGCTGCGGCTGCTGATCGTCGGTCAGCTGGTAGCCGGCGTGCTGGCACTGGCCTGCGCGGCCATCGACCGGCAGTGGCTGTTCTGGCCGGTGTCGCTGGGGATGATCGCCTTCAAGGCCAGCTACCTGCTGATGTATCCCTACGTCATGGGCCTGGTAGGCACCGACCAGCAGGTACGCACCATCGGCCTGCTTTCGGTGGTGGTGCACCTGGGCGCAATCGCCGGCGCGACGCTGGGCGGCGGCGTGCTGCACTACCTCAGTCCGGCGCGGATGTTCGTGCTGATGGGGCTGATGGACTTCGTGCAGATGGCCGTCAGCCTGCTGCTGTTGCGCCATGCGCCGCAGCCGGCACGGGTCGATGCGAGCACGCCGCCACGGGCTGCGCAGGAACACCTGGCGATCATCCGCCTGTGCCTGCTGATGCTGGCCTTCTACTTCTGCGTCTACCTGGCGCGGCCGTTCTTCACGCTGTACTGGGAACAGCTCGGCGGACCACAGGCCAGCTGGATCACCGGCCTGGTCTATGCCATTCCCGGCATGCTGGCACTGCTCGCCCTCGCCCTGCACTACCACGCCGGGCAGCACCTGACCGCCTGGCTGCTGCTCGGTGCCGCCGGGCTGGCGTTGCAGGGCGTCGAGCAGATGCCGCTGGTGCTGACCGGGCGCGTGCTGTTCGGCTGGGCGCTGTACCAGCTCACCGTGGCGCTGGATGCGCGACTGTTCGCCCTCAGCCGGCCGGAGCACTACGGCCGCGACTACAGCCTGATCAACATCTTCCAGAACCTCGGCGTACTCACCGCCTCCTGGCTGGCCGGCGTGGTGGTACGTGATGCCGGCCTCGCCGCGCCGTTCCTGCTCTCGGCGCTGGGCCTCGTTCTCACCGCATGCGCCCTGCGCTGGCTGCTGGTTTCGGCACCGGTCGGGGCGCCTCTCTGTGGAGCCAAACCATGAACACCGCTCTTTCCCGCGCGGACGGTCCGCGCTTCGTCCGCTACTGCGCCCTCGGCGCGATGCACTTCGAAACCCTGCAACCCGAGCACCTGCCGCTGCTGCAGGACTGGCTGCGCCGCGACTACGCGCGCTTCTGGGGCATGGGCCACATGAGCCTGACGCAGCTGGCCGACTACGTTGACGAGATCCAGCGCAGCAGTCACCGCGACATCGCCCTCGGCCTGTGGAACGGCGACCCGGCCTTCCTGTTCGAGGGCTACCACCCTGCCCACGACCGGCTCGCCGACCACTATCAAGTGCGCCCCGGCGACCGCGGCATGCACCTGCTGCTCGCCCCCTGCGAGCGCCCGGTGCACGGCTTCAGTCTGGAGGTGATGCGCAGCATCCTCGCCTATCAGTTCGCCGACCCTTTCGCCCGCCGCATCGTCGTCGAGCCCGACGCCCGCAACGCCAAGGTACATGCGCTCAACCGCCGGGTCGGCTTCGTCTATCAGTGCCTGCTGCATCTGCCGGAGAAGGACGCCTGCCTGGCGTTCTGCACCCGTGCGCAGTTCCTCGCCACCCTCCAGGAGAACCCGCAATGAATCAGCTCGTACGCCTGCCGACCGCTACCAGCGACCTGGCCACCGACCATCTGCAAGCCGAACTCTGGGCCCGCGCCAATCGTCTGCTGCTGAAAAAGGCCCTGGCCGAGTTCAGCCACGAGAAGCTGCTCAGCCCCGAGCCGCTGGGTGGCAGCCACTACCGCGTCGCCGTGCCGGACAGCTCGACCGAGTACCGTTTCAAGGCGCGGCGGCTGGCGCTGGATCACTGGTCGATCGCCACCGACTCCATCGAAAAGCTCAGCAACGGGGAACCACAGCCGCTGGATGCCCTTGCATTCATCATCGAGTTCAGCGACGTCCTCGGCCTTTCCGAAACCAACCTGCCGCTCTACCTGGACGAGATCAGCAGCACCCTGTTCGGCAGCGCCTACAAGCTCGCCAACAGCCCGCTGAGCGCGGCCCAGCTGGCCCTGTCGGACTTCCAGCAGATCGAGACCGGCATGCGCGAAGGTCATCCGGGATTCGTCGCCAACAACGGGCGGATGGGGTTCGACGCCCAGGATTACCGCGCCTACGCGCCGGAAGCCGCCAGCCCGGTGCGTCTGGTCTGGCTCGCCGTGCACCGCAGCCGCGCCAGCTACAGCGCCATCGACGGGCTCGACCAGGCGACCCTGCTGCGCGAGGAACTGGGTGGCCAGCTCGGCGTGTTCCACAACCAGCTGCAGGCGCTGCAGCTCGACCCGGACGACTATCTGCTGATGCCGGCGCATCCCTGGCAGTGGCACAACATCCTGGCCATCGGTTTCGCCGCGGAGATCGCCAACCGGCAGATCGTCTATCTCGGCCTGAGCAACGACCGTTACCTGGCGCAGCAGTCGATCCGCACCTTCTTCAACCAGAGCGAGCCGCAGCGGCGCTACGTGAAGACCGCCCTGTCGATCCTCAACATGGGCTTCATGCGCGGGCTGTCGCCCTATTACATGCAGGCGACCCCGGCGATCAACGCCTACCTCGCCGGCCGCGTGGCGCGCGACCCGCTGCTGCGCGACTGCGGCTTCCAGCTGCTGCGCGAGGTGGCGGCGATCGGCTATCGCAACCCTTACTATGAGCAGGCGCTGCCGGCCAGCAGCCCCTACCGCAAGATGCTCTCGGCGCTCTGGCGCGAGAGCCCGCTGGGCCACATCGAACCCGGCCAGCGGCTGATGACCATGGCCGCGCTGCTGCACAGCGACGGCGACGAGCGCGCCCTGCTGCCGACGCTGATCAGCGCCTCGGGACTCACCGCCGACCGCTGGCTGCGGCAGTACCTCGATGCCTACCTGCAGCCGCTGCTGCACTGCTTCTATGCCCATGACCTGGTCTTCATGCCCCATGGCGAAAACCTGATCCTGGTGCTGGAAGACCATGTGCCGGTCCGCGTGCTGATGAAGGACATCGGTGAGGAAGCGGTGATCCTCGATGCCGAGGCGAAGATTCCCGAGGCGGTCGGCCGTCTAGCCGTCTCGGTGCCGGACGAGCTCAAGGTGCTGTCGATCTTCACCGACGTGTTCGACGGCTTCTTCCGCTACCTGGCGCAGATTCTCGACGAACAGGGCGGCCTGCCGGAGCAGCGCTTCTGGCAGCAGGTCGCCGACTGCATCGCCGACTACCAGGCCAGCCAGCCGCAGCTGCGCGACAAGTTCGCCCGTTACGACCTGTTCGCCGAGGAATTCGCCCGCTCCTGCCTGAACCGCCTGCAGCTGGGCAACAACCGACAGATGCTCGACCTCGCCGATCCGGCCGGAGCGCTGAAATTCGCGGGCACCCTGAAGAACCCCGTGGCGCGCTATGCACCGGAGCGCTGAAGCGCGCTGGCCGCCCACGGATGCGCTGGGCAGCCTGCTGCTGCGCCTGCGTCGCGTGCTGCCGGGCCTCGATGGCCGGGTCGGCGCACCCCGCGCCGACGAGCTGACGCTGGAGCATCCGCAGTCTGTGGCCAGGCTGCTGGCGCACTGGCGGGCGGCCTGTCCGGAAGCGGGCCGCCACTACTGGGCGGCGCGCTGCTGGACGCTGCTGGTCTGGCAGCCCATCTACCTACAGGTGCTCGCGGTGCGCCTGGCCGGCCAGGCCCCGTGCCTGGACGGCCTGGCGCAGGGCGTCGAACAGGGCTTCGTCGCCGGGTTCTGCCTGCCCGATCATCAGCCACTGCAGGGCGAGCCCCAGCGCCTGCTGCGCCATGCCGGCGCCCAGATCCGTGGCTTCTGTGAACAGGCCCAGGCCGTCAGCGGGCCGCTGCTCGGGCTGCACCCCAAGCTGGCGCAGCGGCTGGCGGCCGACTGCGTCATGGCCGCACTGCTGCATAGCCAGCGCCTCGACGGTTGCGGCAACCTGCAACTGTGCCGGGCGGCTGACGTCTGGCTGGCGGCTTGCGCCATGTCCGGCGCCAGCGGCCTGCTCGCGGTACCGCTGGCCGAAGGCGGTACGCGCCTGGGCCTGCAGCGCAAGGCGTGCTGCCAGCACTTTCGCCGCGCCGATGGCGAACTCTGCGACAGCTGCCCGAAGCTGCCGCTCGCCGAACGGGAAAGGCGACTGCGCGAGCAGGCCCACTGAGCGGCGGCGCGGGTTGGAGGGCACTCCGCCGGCCTACGCAGGTTGATACACATCACGCGGGCAAACCTTGTGGCTGCCACCGGCGTTTCTTTGCTAATGTCGCGCCCGTTTCCGACTCGCCGCCGACGACAGGTTCCCGCCATGGCCCGCAAGAAAGCTGCACTCGATTTCGAACAATCCCTTGCCGAGCTGCAACAGCTGGTGGAGCGCCTGGAGAGCGGCGAGCTGTCGCTGGAAGACTCGCTGACCTGCTTCGAACAGGGCATCGGCCTGACCCGCGACTGCCAGGCGGCGCTGAGCCAGGCCGAGCAGAAGGTGCAGATCCTGCTGGAACGCGACGGCAGCCTGCAGGAAGCCCCCTTCGAGTCGGACCCCGAAGCATGATGATCGGCGACTACCAGAAAGGCTGTCAGCAGCGCGTCGACGGCTGCCTCGAAGCCCTCTTCGTCCCGCCGCTGCCGCAGCTCGAGCGGCTCTACCAGGCCATGCGCTACAGCGTGATGAACGGTGGCAAGCGCGTCCGCCCGCTGCTGGTCTACGCCGCCTGCGAAGCACTGAATGGTGACAAGGCCAGCGCCGATGGCGCCGCCTGCGCGGTCGAGCTGATCCACGCCTATTCGCTGGTGCACGACGATCTGCCGGCCATGGACGACGACGACCTGCGTCGCGGCCAGCCCACCACCCACAAGGCTTTCGACGAGGCCTGCGCCATCCTTGCCGGCGACGGCCTGCAAAGCCTGGCCTTCGAGGCCATGGCCCAGGAACGCCACAACCCGCAGGATGCTGCCCTGCGCCTGCACATGTTCGCCGTGCTGGCGCGCGCCGCCGGGCCTGCGGGGATGGTTGGCGGCCAGGCCATCGACCTCGGCTCGGTGGGCCTCAAGCTCGATCGCGATGCCCTCGAGCTGATGCACCGGCACAAGACCGGGGCGCTGATCGAGGCCAGCGTGCAACTCGGCGCCCTCGCCAGTGGCCGTGCCGATGCCGACAACCTCGCCTCGCTGAGCCAGTATGCACGCGCCATCGGCCTGGCCTTCCAGGTCCAGGACGATATCCTCGACGTGGAAAGCGACACCGCCACGCTCGGCAAGCACCAGGGCGCCGACATTGCCCGGGACAAACCGACCTACCCGGCCCTGCTCGGCATGGACGCGGCCAAGGCCTACGCCCTGGAACTGCGCGACCAGGCATTGCACGCCCTGCGGCCTTTCGACTTCGCCGCCGAGCCGCTACGGGAACTGGCGCGCTACATCGTCGAACGGCGCAATTGACCTTTCGCCGAAATCGCAGTCAAACCCCTACCGGACCCGGGGCCGTTCTTATCGAGGGGCCCATCGGGTAAACTGCCGCTCTTTTTTCAACGACAACGATCCGCCTGATGCCCAAGACGTTCCATGAGATTCCTCGGGTGCGCCCCGCGACGCCCGTTCTTGACCGAGCGGCGACCCCCGAGCAGCTGCGCCGACTGGGCGAGGCGGAACTCGAAGAGCTTGCCAACGAACTGCGCCAGGAGCTGCTGTACAGCGTCGGCCGCACCGGCGGGCACTTCGGCGCCGGCCTCGGCGTGATCGAACTGACCATCGCCCTGCACTACGTCTACGACACACCGGACGACCGGCTGGTCTGGGACGTGGGCCACCAGGCCTATCCGCACAAGATCCTCACCGGCCGCCGCGAGCGCATGGGCACCCTGCGCCAGAAGGACGGCCTGGCCGCCTTTCCGCGCCGGGTCGAGAGCGAGTACGACACCTTCGGCGTCGGTCATTCCAGCACCTCGATCAGCGCCGCCCTGGGCATGGCAGTCGCCGCGCGTCTGAAAGGCGAACAGCGCAAGTCCATCGCGGTGATCGGTGACGGTGCGCTGACCGCCGGCATGGCCTTCGAGGCGCTCAACCACGCCCCGGAAGTCGGCGCCAACATGCTGGTCGTGCTCAACGACAACGACATGTCGATCTCGCGCAACGTCGGCGGCCTGTCCAACTACCTGGCCAAGATCCTCTCCAGCCGCACCTATTCGAGCATGCGCGAAGGCAGCAAGAAGATCCTCTCGCGCCTGCCAGGCGCCTGGGAAATCGCCCGCCGCACCGAGGAATACGCCAAGGGCATGCTGGTGCCCGGCACCCTGTTCGAGGAACTGGGCTGGAACTACATCGGCCCCATCGACGGCCACGACCTGCCGACCCTGATCGCCACCCTGCGCAACATGCGCGACCTCGACGGCCCGCAGTTCCTCCATGTGGTGACGAAGAAGGGCAAGGGCTTCGCCCCGGCCGAGGCCGACCCCATCACCTGGCATGCAATCAGCAAGCTGGAGCCGGTCGGCGCGCCGCCAGCGCCGAAGAAGCCCACGGGGCCGAAATACTCCAACGTCTTCGGCCAGTGGCTGTGCGACATGGCCGCCGCCGACCCGCGCCTGACCGGCATCACCCCGGCGATGAAGGAAGGCTCCGACCTGGTGGCGTTCAGCGAACGCTATCCGGACCGCTACTTCGACGTCGCCATCGCCGAGCAGCACGCGGTCACCCTGGCTGCCGGCATGGCCTGCGAAGGCCTGAAGCCGGTGGTGGCGATCTACTCCACCTTCCTCCAGCGCGCCTACGATCAGCTGATCCATGACGTCGCGGTGCAGAACCTCGATGTGCTGTTTGCCATCGACCGCGCCGGCCTGGTCGGCGAGGACGGCCCGACCCATGCCGGCAGCTTCGACCTGTCCTACCTGCGCTGCATCCCCGGCATGCTGGTGATGACGCCCAGCGACGAGAACGAGATGCGCCGCATGCTCACCACCGGCTACTACTTCGAAGGCCCGGCCGCAGTGCGCTACCCGCGCGGCAGCGGCCCCAACGCCAGCATCGAGCCGGCCCTGGAACCGCTGGAAATCGGCAAGGCCGTGGTGCGCCGTCAGGGCAGCAAGGTGGCGCTGCTGGTGTTCGGCGTACAGCTGCCCGAGGCGCTGCAGGTCGGCGAGGCGCTGGACGCCACGGTGGTCGACATGCGTTTCGTCAAACCGCTGGACGAAGCCCTGCTGCGCGAACTGACGGGCAGCCACGAGCTGCTGGTGACGGTCGAGGAGAACAGCATCATGGGCGGTGCCGGCAGTGCGGTGGCCGAGTTCCTCGCTGCCGAAGGCGTGCTGCGACCGATCCTGCACCTGGGCCTGCCGGACTACTACGTCGAGCACGCCAAGCCCAGCGAAATGCTCGCCGAGTGCGGCCTGGATGCAGCCGGCATCGAAGCGGCGGTGCGCAAGCGCCTGGCAGCACTCGGCAAAGCCTGACGTCGTTTCGCTGGTTGGGTGGAGCGTCACCACCCTGCGATCACAACGCCTCTGGCGTTGGAGGCGTAGGGTGGAAAACTGCGCAGCATTTTCCACGAGCGTGGCTCCGCTGCGGTGGATGGGTGGAGCATCCTCCACCCTACACTGGCAACTCCGAGTCGCCCCGTTGGCAGACAATCCCGTTCTCTCAAAGCGGCGGATTTCAGCCACGCAACAACAAATTACCCTCGATCGGCACGTAACGCGTTGCCGCACGGATCAATGACTGCGCGGTGAGCCCCGGCACGCCGTAGGCAGTGGCTTCGGCGCCACCGGCACGCACCCGTTCGAGCAGCAGGTCGAAATCACCGTCACCGGATGCCAGCACCACCTCGTCGACCCGCGCCGCTGCATCCAGCACATCGATGGTGATACCCACGTCCCAGTCGCCCTTGGCCGAGCCGTCGCTGCGCTGGATATAGGGTTTGAGCTTCACCGTGAAGCCCAGCTTGCGCAGGATCTGCTGAAACTGCTGCTGGCGCGGATCGCCGCGCTCGATGGCGTAGGCATAGGCCTCGACGATGCTGCCGCGCCGGCTGACATCGGCCCACAGCGCCGAATAATCGAAATGACAGCCATGGGCCTGGCGCACGGTGTAGTAGAGGTTCTGCACATCGGCGAACAGGGCAATCTTCTTCACGCGGCGGCCTGAAATCTGAATGGACCGCCAGTATGGACGGCGAAATCGCGCATGTCCCGCCTCGCCCGCATCCGTTACAGTGGCGCCCCCGAAACGCTCCCTGACTGCGGACTGCAATGAACGTTCTTGCCATCCTGCGCGACGCCTGGTTTTTCTACTCCCGCCACTTCCTGACCATCGTCCGGCTCTGCCTGCCGCTGATCCTGCTGGAAAGTCTGACCCGTCTGGGGATCGATCACTGGCTCGGCGATAACGCACCGCCCGCCCTGGACCTGCTGGTGGGCCTGATCTTCTACCCGCTGTACGTCGGCGCGCTGATCCTCTTTCTGGACGCGCGCAGCCGTGGCCATGATCCGGCTCTAGGCGCGGTCTATGCCCGGGCGCTGCCATTGTGGCCAGCATTGGCCGTGCTTTCGGGGCTGGGCACGCTGTTGATCCTGCTCGGTGCCTCGCTGTTCGTGCTGCCGGGCATCTGGGTAATGGTCAAGATCGCCTTCGCCGAGTACCTGCTGGTGCTGCGCGGGCTGACGCCGCTGGCAGCGCTGAAGCAGAGCTTCCAGCTCACCCACGGGCATTTCCTGTTGGTCCTGGGCTGTGTGATGACCGTGCTGCTGCCGGTCTGGATGCTCGAGGTCTGGATCGCCGCTCAGCTGTTCGCTGACGAGACCCCGCCGCTATTGCCGGCGATGCTGCTGGATGGCGTGGTCGGCCTGCTGCAACTGCTGCCGATCATCATGCTGTTCCGCTGCTTCATGCTCTGCAGCGAACCGCCGGCAAGGCAGTCGGAGCCCGGCTGAGACGCCGTTCGGCTGGACCCGCGGTCAGGCGTCGACGGCCTGCTAGGCTTGCTTGGCCATTCAAGGAGAACGCACCATGGCCGAACAGAACCCCAGCATCCTTTCCCACATTTCCCTGGGCAGCAATCGCTTCGACGAGGCGGTTGCCTTCTATGACCAGGTCCTCGCCACCCTCGGCTGCAAACGCATCCTCGAACACCCGGGTGCGGTCGCCTGGGGCCGCGAATATCCCGAATTCTGGGTCCAGCGCCCCTTCGACGGCGGCACCGCCTCCGTCGGCAACGGCACCCATGTGGGCTTCTTCGCCGCCGATCAGGCTGCCGTGGATGCCTTCCACCGAGCCGCCATCGCCGCCGGCGCGGTCGATGAAGGCGCCCCCGGACCACGGCCGGAGTATGGCGAGCCCTATTACGGTTGCTTCGTCCGTGATCTGGACGGTCACAAGATCGAGGCGGCCTACTGGGACGCCGCGCTGATGGAGCAGCTCTACGGCAGCGGCGAGTGACCGCGGAGCATCAGGTTCGACTGCCGAGCAGCCGTGGCAGCAGCAGGTGCTGGTACAACCGCGGGCACCAGCGCGCCAGCAGCCGCGCCTTCCAGTCGAGATTGGAATGAACCAGCAACGCGCGCCGGCGCAGCGCGCCCTGGTAGATCGCCTCGGCGACATCCTGCGGCGAGGCGACCCGACCGATGTCCAGCACCGGCGACGGCGCGGTGGAGCCGTCGCCGACCAGCACGTTCTTGCGCAGGTCGGTGGCGGTGTAACCGGGGCAGACCAGCATCACATGCACCCCGGTATCGCTCAGCTCGCCGCGCAGCGTCTCGAACAGCCCGTGCAGTGCGTGTTTGCTGGCGTTGTAGGCGGCGCGGTTGGGCACAGGGGCATACTGCGAAAGCGAGCTGAGCACGATGATCTGCCCGTCCCGGGCTATCAGGCTGGGCAGTGCCGCCTGGGTGCAATGCAGCGCGCCGTAGAAATTCACCGCCATCACCCGCTGGAACACCGCCAGGCTGGTATTGGTGACCGGGCTGCGATGGGTGATGCCGGCATTGTTGACCAGCACGTCGATGCCGCCGTAACGCTCGATCACCAGCGTCACCGCGCGCTGCACCGCCTCGGCATCGCTGACGTCGCAACACAGCCCCAGCGCCTCGGCGTTGTGGTGATCGGCCAGGTGCTGCACCAGGCCATCCAGCGCATCCTGATGCAGATCGAAGATCACCAGCCGCGCGCCAGCCTGGGCCATGCGTACCGCCAGGGCGCGGCCGATTCCTGCGCAGCCGCCGGTGATCAGCACCAGCTTGCGGTTGAACACCTTGCGATCAAACACCTTGCGCTGCATACCTGTACTCCTCGCCCGCGACATCGCGCCTTGCCTTGAGCATAGGTCGAGATAAGCGGACATACCTCACGTCACGGCAAGATGCCTCATGGACAACAGCGCAACGCCTGCGCATGCTTGCCGGACCAGCGCAAGCCAGTGATCGATCTCTTGAAAGCATTCTTCCAACTGGCCGTGGCCCTGCTCTGCAGTCTGTCTGCCGGGGCCATGGCTTCGCAGCGAATTCTCAACGTCGGCTATTACGAATTCGCCCCCGCCATCTATACCGACGCCCACGGCACGGCGCGAGGCGAGCTGGCGGAGCTGACTCGGCGTGTCGCCCGCCAGGCCGGCTACGGCGTGCACTTTCGCGCGCTGCCCGGCGCACGGCTCTATGCCGCGCTGGAGAATGGCAGCATCGACCTCTGGCCAGGCGCCCAGGGCAAGCCCGAGCTGGCCGCCCATACGCTGGAGGGTCGGCATACCCTCAGCCAGATCAACCTCAACCTCTATCACCGCGCCGGTACGCCGGTGCCGCGTATTCCCGACGATCTGGCCGGCAAGGCGCTGATTCTGATCGGCGGCTACAGCTACTGGCCGAACATCAACGCGATCCTCGAAAACCCGGCGCTCGACCTGCGCCTGCTGCGCACCAGCAATCACCTGTCGGCCCTGGAAATGCTGCGGCGCAAGCGCGGCGACTACCTGCTCGACTACCAGATCCCGGTGGAGCAGGCCCGGCAGCGCCTGAACATGGAAGAGCTGCCCTACCTGCGCCTGACCCAGGTGCCGATCCACTTCATCGTTTCACGCCATGCGCAAGACGCCGAAGCCATCGTCGAGGCACTGGATCAGGCCTACGAAACGCTGCGCCAGGCCGGCGAAGACCTCAGCCTGCCCTCCGACTGAGCCTCACTGCCCGCGGGGCTTGGCCCTGGCGGTGGGCTCGGCGATCAGCGGATCGTCCGGCCAGTAGTGCTTGGGATAGCGCCCCTTCAGATCCTTCTTCACCTCGGCATAGGTATTGGCCCAGAAGCTCGCCAGGTCCTGGGTGACCTGTACCGGCCGGCGCGCCGGCGACAGCAGATGCAGCTTGACGACCTGCCGGCCAGCGGCGATACGCGGCGTGTCGGCCAGGCCGAACAGCTCCTGCAGGCGCACCGCCAGCACCGGCGGCTGCTCGCTGTAGTCCAGCCGAATGCGCGAGCCAGAGGGCACCGTGACGGCCACCGGTGCCTGCTCCTCCAGGCGCTGCGGCAGCGGCCAGGGCAGCAGGGTGGCGAGCATCGCGGCGAGATCGAGCTGGGCGAAGTGCGCCAGCCGCGTGACCTTGCCCAGATAAGGCAGCAGCCAGTCCTCCAGGCGTGCCAGCAGTGCGGCGTCGCTGACATCCGGCCAGTCGCTGATGCCGCCCGCATCCAGCTCGAGCTGGCGCAGCAGGCCAATGCGCGCCTGCCACTGGCGCAGCTCCGGCGTCCAGGCCAGCAGTTCCAGCCCCTTGCGCCGCACCAGAGCGAGCAGCGCCTTGCCACGTGCCTCTTCGTCCAGCGTCGGCAGCGGTTCGCGACTGAGCACCAGCTCGCCGACCCGCCGCTGCCGCTCGGCACGCAGCACGCCCTCGCGCTCGTCCCATTCCAGCTCGTCGCGCACGGCGACCTGCTCGGCCAGCGCGCTCTCGAACAAGGCCGGGTCCAGCGCCACGGCGCGATAGATGCGCTCCTCGCGCTGGCCCTGGTGACTGCCCAGCTCGGCGATCACCAACCAGGATTCCTTCATCAGCGGGTCCGGCTCGCCGAACTGCGCCGCGCGCCCGTTGGCCAGCCGATAGCCACCGCCGCCCTCGCGGCGCTGGCGGGCCACCCGGTCCGGATAGGCGAAGGCCAGCAGCGCGGCCAGCGCGTGTTGCTCATCGAGTTCAGCAGCCGGCGCCGCCGCGGCAGCGCGCAGCAAGCTGCGAAACTGCCGGGCCAGTTGCCGGACGCGCTGTACCCCAGCACCACGACCATCCTGCAACTGATGCAGGCGCAGAGCGAGATCGGCTCCGCCGCCGCGCTGCCCGCCGGGTTGAATGTCACGCTCGACCAGCAGCGCCGCCACGTCGGCAGCCAAGGCAGCCACACCCAACGCCTGCCCGCGCAGCAGCATGTGCGCCAGGCGCGGATGCACCGGCAGCTCGGCCATCGCCTGGCCGTGACGGGTCAGCTGCCAGCCGCCGTGCTCGCTGCGCTGCAGCGCACCGAGGCGCTCCAGCAGGGCCTGCGCCTGACCGTAGGCGGCGGCCGGCGGACGATCGAGCCAGGCCAGCTCGTCGGGCTCGACGCCCCAGCGCGCCAGCTGCAGCGCGACGCCGGCAAGGTCCGCCTGGAGAATTTCCGCCTCACCGTAGGCCGCCAGCTGCCCGTGCTGCTCCTCCGACCACAGCCGGTAGCAGGCGCCCGGCTCCAGCCGCCCGGCCCGCCCCGCCCGTTGCGTGGCCGAGGCGCGGGAGATGCGCCGGGTTTCCAGGCGGGTCATGCCACTGCCGGGATCGAAGCGCGGCACCCGCGCCAGCCCGGCGTCCACCACTACCCGTACACCTTCGATGGTCAGACTGGTCTCGGCGATATTGGTCGCCAGCACCACCTTGCGCAGGCCCGCCGGTGCCGGCTCGATGGCCGCACGCTGCTGGGCCAGCTCCAGTTCGCCATGCAGCGGGCAGAGCAGGATGTCGCCGCGTCCGCTCAGCTGTTCGGCCAGCGCCTCGTTCACCCGACGGATCTCCGCCTGCCCGGGCAGGAACACCAGCACGCTGCCGCGCTCGTCCTGCAGCGCCTGCAGCACCGTCTGCACCACCCGCGGCTCGATGCGCTCGCCCGGCGCCAGCGGGCGGCCCCAGCGCTGCTCCACCGGGTGCATGCGCCCCTCGCTGCGCACCACCGGTGCCTCGTCGAGCAACGCCGACAGGCGCTGGCCCTCCAGCGTCGCCGACATCAGCAGCAGCTTGAGCGGCTCGTCGCGCAGCAGCTGACGCGCATTGAGCGTCAGCGCCAGGGCCAGATCGGCATCCAGGCTGCGCTCGTGGAATTCGTCGAAGATCACCAGCCCGACGCCTTCCAGTGCCGGGTCGTCCTGCAGGCGGCGCGCAAGGATGCCCTCGGTGACCACCTCGATGCGGGTGTTCGGCCCGACCCTGCTGTCCAGGCGGATGCGGTAGCCCACCGTCTCGCCGACCCGCTCGCCCAGCTCGCTGGCCAGGCGTTCGGCGGCGGCGCGGGCGGCCAGCCGGCGGGGTTCGAGCATGATGATGGTCTGCCCGGCCAGCCAGGCTTCGCCGAGCAGCGCCAGCGGCACGCGGGTGGTCTTGCCGGCGCCGGGCGGCGCCTCGAGCACGGCTTCGTCGCGCTGTTGCAGGGCCTGGCGCAACGCCGGCAGAACTTCGTCGATCGGTAGGGAATTCATGAGCACTCGCTTCGGGCAGACGATTCAACAACCGAAGCGCCCGCCCGAAGCTGGACGCATCAGTTGACGCTGTAGCCGCGTCCGGTCAGGCAGGCACCGAGGGCGCGCTTGTAGGTGTCGGCAACGCTGGCCGCCGGGGCCGTCCGGGCGCTGGCCGGGTCGAAACCGCTCTGGCTGACCGCCCAGCTATGGCACTCGTAGCGGTCGCGGCTCTGCTGCTCGGCACTCTGGCCCTTGGCCGGGTAGGCGATCACATCATATCGCGTGGCCTCGCTGGCCGGCAGCGGCGGCTGGCTGACGGGCTCGTAGACGTTGCGTTCGGCATTCCACAAGTAATAGGTCCCGGCGGCGATGAAGTAGAGCATGCTGCCGATCCACACTTCCCGCGCGCCGGCTGGAAGTCCGTGCCCATGACGCGGCCCTGGCGCAGGGTAGGGCCCCGGGCCTCCCGGCCCACGCTGCATGCCCGGACCCGGCCCGGGCGGTGCGGCAAGGGCGGTCGCTGCAACGCAGAAGGAAAGGAACGCGCCGAGCGCGGCGCGCGGCAATGATCCGAACATGGTGGTGCACTCCGAGTGAGAGGAATCGCCACGCGATTATCCGCCGGAGCCGCGCAGGGCTCCGTCAATGCTCGGTAAGGACTGGGTAAAGCTGTCGGGCGCCGAACACCCGTGCGTGCGGCATGGTCTGATGTCGAGAAAACATCATCCAGCCCTTGTATAGTTGCGCCACTTTTCCAGGAGGTCTTTATGCGTACCCGTAACCGAATCATCGGCGGCGTGTTGGCCGCGTCCCTGTTCAGCCAGCTGACCGCCTGCGGCACGCTGTTCTACCCCGATCGCCGCGGGCAGATCGAAGGCCGCATCGACCCGGCCATCGCCGTGCTCAACGCCGTCGGCCTGCTGTTCTACGTCATCCCCGGACTGATCGCGTTCGGCATCGACTTCGCCACCGGTGCGATCTACCTGCCGGACAACCAGTACTCCATGGCGCCGGAGAAATTGCAGGAAGCGATCGGCGCCGATGGGCAGATCGACCAGGCCCGCCTGAAAGCCATCATCGAGGCGGAAACCGGCCGCAGCCTGCCGCTGGACGACCCGCGACTGATCCAGCACAACGGCAGCGTCGAGCAGCTGGCCGCCTTCGGCCTGCGCCCGGCCGCCTGATGCCCACGAGGGACAGCCGCCGCCGATGAGCATCAATCGCGACCACGCCCGGCTCATGCGCCGGGCCACCGCCGCGGCATTGGCGACGGCCATCCTGCTGGCGCTGAGCAAGGCCGTCGCCTGGTGGCTGAGCGGCTCGGTGAGCCTGCTGGCCGGCCTCACCGACTCGCTGCTGGACGGCGCCGCCTCGCTGCTCAACCTGCTGGCGGTGCACTACTCGCTGCGCCCGGCGGACGACGATCACCGCTACGGCCATGGCAAGGCCGAGGCACTGGCCGGGCTGGGGCAGGCGGCATTCATCTGCGTCAGCGCGATCCTCGTCGGCGTGCAAGGCGTCGACCGCCTGCTGCATCCGCAACCGTTGGGCGCGCAGGGTGTAGGCATCGCGGTGATGATCTTCTCGCTGGTGATGACCGCCGTGCTGCTGACCTACCAGCATCACGTGGTGAAAATCACCGGTTCCACCGCCGTTCGCGCCGATTCGCTGCACTACCGCTCCGACCTGCTGCTCAACAGCAGCATCCTGCTCGCGCTGGTCCTCGCCAGCTTTGGCTGGGAGCGTACCGACGCGTTGTTCGGCATCGCCATCGCCTTCTACATCTTCTGGAGCGCGATCAGCATCGTTCGCGAGGCCGGGGCCGTGCTGATGGATACCGAGCTGTCGCCGGAGATCAGCGAACAGATGCAGCAACTGGTCTGCGAAGTGCCTGGGGTACATGGTTGCCATGACTTCCGCACGCGGGTTTCCGGCACGCGCTGGTTCGTCCAGTTGCACCTGGAACTGCCTGGTGAACTGCCGCTGTCGCAGGCACATGATCTGTGTGTGGCGGTGGAGAATGCGATTCACGACCGCTATCCGAACGCGGAGGTGCTGGTGCATGCCGACCCGCTTGAGGTGGCGCCGCCGAGGCGGTGAGCCTTCGACCAGTGTCAGGCATCGGGGCGATAGAGCCCCTGTCTGTATCGCTTGCAGGTTTGCAGACCTTCATCGCCGATCACATCCAAACCCCCACGACGCCCACAACGAAAAAGACCACGCCTGGGCGTGGTCTCTTCGATTCGTCTGGCCGATGGTAACGGCTGCTTCGCACGGTGCCTCGTGAGCGCCGGAGGCCCGGACCGTCGGTCTCGGTAAGACTTTCGGTGACCGCGGCGGGGATCGCGTGCCGTGGTCGTTCTGCCGGGGGCTGAAGTTGAGATAAAGCTTACGCCGCCCCGACCGGCACCGGATTGCGAAGATTGCTGATCAAGGCACCTCTTGCGCAATCTCTAGCCCGAGATCCATCATCACGCGCAATCCGATCCCAAAGGCATCCCTCCATGAGCAAACTCGACCGCTACGACCTGCGCATTCTCGCCGAACTGCAGCACGACGCCCGCATCTCGAACCAGGAGTTGGCCGAACGCATCGGACTGTCGCCCTCGCCCTGCTCCCGCCGCGTCAAGCAACTGGAAGACGACGGCTATATCGCTCGCCAGGTAGCCCTGCTCGACCGCAAGAAGCTCGGCCTGACGCTGACCGCCTACGTGCTGATCGGCATGGACCGGCACACCCCGGAGCGCTTCGAGCACTTCGAGGGCGTGATCGGACGCTGCCCGGAAGTGCTGGAATGCAGCCTGGTCACCGGCATGGATGCCGACTACCAGCTCAAGGTGGTCGTGCCGGACATGGACCACTACCAGCAGTTCCTGCTCGGCACCCTCACGCGTATCGAAGGCGTCTCCAGCGTGCGCTCCAGCTTTGTCCTGCGTCAGGTGGCATCGAGCACCGAGCTGCCACTGGAGCATTTGCGCAGCTGAGACGCAGCGCACAGGTTGTACCCTACTTTCCGAAGGGTTACTGCCTATAATCCGCGCCCTTACATCCGGTGTCGCCAGGCGCGCCGGACAGCCGAATGCGACGCTCCGTACAGGCGCCGCTCCCGAACCTTCGTGCCAGGGATGCCCCATGAACGACACCAACCGCGTCATGCAGAGCTATGGCCGCTGCTGCGCGAGCCCCCGCTTCTTCGATGACTTCTACGCCACCTTTCTCGCCAGCTCGCCAGCGATACGGGAGAAGTTCGCCCGTACCGACATGACCGCGCAGAAGCAGCTGCTGCGCGCCGGCATCCTCAACCTGGTGCTGTTCGCCCGCGGCATGCCGGACACCAAGCTCCGTGCGCTGGGCCAGAGCCATTCGAGGGCACAGCTGGATATCCATCCGGAGCTCTATGACCTGTGGATCGATGCCCTGCTCGAGACCATCGGGCAACACGACGAGGACCTGCAGCAGGCGGACCTGCAGGCCTGGCGCGCAGTACTGAACAAGGGCATCGACGTGATCAAGGCGGCCTACTGAATTCGGGCGAGACATTTCGCCGCACCGGCGCCCGGTCGGCGCGATCCGAACGCTTCGCGAGCACGACCGTCCAAACAGCGGTGGCACACGCGCCGCTTTGCGCAGGCGTATACTGCCCCGCTTTCGCGCCCGGCCTGCCACGGGCGCCGTCGTCGAAGTCAGTCAGGAGAACCCTGTGGATCCCGAAGTTTTCGAAAAGTGGATGATGATCGTGCTGGTCGGCGGGCTGATGGCCTTCATGGCCTTCATCATCTGGGACCTGGCCAAGAAGTCCAAGGCCGGGCGCCTTGGCACCGCCATCCTCTTCCTCGGTCTCGGCCTGTGCCTGTTCGCCTTTCTCGCCAAGCCGGTCATCGGATACATCATCGAAGTGACTCAGGGCATCCCGCACTGAGTTGAGGCACCGGCCGGCGCGCTACAGCTGCGCCGGCACTTCCCGCCACTCGCCCGGCTGCAGGCCGTCCAGCGCCCAGGGGCCGATGCGCACCCGTACCAGGCGCAAGGTCGGCAAGCCAACCGCCGCCGTCATGCGCCTCACCTGGCGATTGCGCCCTTCGCGAATCACCAGCTCCAGCCAGCTGGTCGGTACGCTCTTGCGAAAGCGCACCGGCGGATTGCGCGGCCACAGCTCGGGCTCATCGAGCTGCCGCGCTTCGGCCGGCAGGGTCATGCCGTCGTTCAGCTCGACGCCCTGACGCAGCCGCTCCAGCTGTGTCTCGTCCACCTCGCCTTCCACCTGCACCCAGTAGGTCTTGGGCAGCTTGTGCTTCGGGTCGGCGATACGCGCCTGCAACCGACCGTCGTTGGTCAGCAGCAACAGACCCTCGCTGTCGCGATCCAGGCGCCCGGCGGGGTAGACGCCCGGCACCGAGACGAAGTCCTTCAAGGTCGCACGACCATCGGCATCGGCGAACTGCGTAAGCACGTCGAACGGCTTGTTCAGCAGCAACAGCCGCGGCTCGGCCGGCGGCGCCTTGGCGACGCGCCGCGGCGCAGGCGCTCTGGCAGGCGATCGCGAGGATGGAGAACGCGGTGGACGAGGCATGGCGACGGGTCTCGGAGCGGGCCGGCCATGCTAGAAGCCAGGCCTGCAACGGGCAAGTGGCGGGCGGGCACCGAAATCGGGCAAAGCGGGCCCTGGCAGTGCACCACGCGCCCTGCGATGCACCAGCATGGCTCACCACGAAAGCTGCCGGATCAACCCAGGATCGGCGCAAAGCGGCGTCGTAGAAGGCTTTGCGCCATTTGGCACGGATGCTGCCATTGCTCCAGGCGTTCCGATGTACCCAGCCCACAGTTGCGCACGGACAGCCAAGGAGCCCCAAATGAAACGCCGTCCTCTGATCAAGACCACCCTCGCCGCCAGTGCCCTGATGCTCAGCGGTCTGTTCCCCTTCACCCTGCAGGCCGCCGAAACCATCAAGGTCGGCATCCTGCATTCGCTGTCCGGCACCATGGCCATCTCCGAGACCTCGCTCAAGGACATGGCGCTGATGACGATCGACGAGATCAACGCCAAGGGCGGCGTGCTCGGCAAGCAGCTCGAGCCGGTGGTGGTCGATCCGGCTTCCAACTGGCCGCTGTTCGCCGAGAAAGGCCGTCAGCTGCTGACCCAAGACAAGGTCGCGGTGACCTTTGGTTGCTGGACTTCGGTTTCGCGCAAATCCGTGCTGCCGGTCTATGAAGAACTCAACGGTCTGCTGTTCTACCCGGTGCAGTACGAAGGCGAGGAACTGTCGCCGAACGTCTTCTACACCGGCGCCGCACCGAACCAGCAGGCCATCCCCGCCGTCGAGTACCTGATGAGCGAAGACGGCGGCAGCGCCGAGCGCTTCTTCCTGCTCGGTACCGACTACGTCTACCCGCGCACCACCAACAAGATCCTGCGCGCCTTCCTGATCAGCAAGGGCGTGCCGGAATCCAGCATCGAAGAGGTCTACACCCCCTTCGGTCACAGCGATTACCAGACCATCGTCGCCAACATCAAGAAATTCGCCGCCGGCGGCAAGACGGCCGTGGTGTCGACCATCAACGGCGACTCCAACGTGCCCTTCTACAAGGAGCTGGCCAACCAGGGCCTGGACGCCACCGACGTTCCGGTCGTCGCCTTCTCGGTCGGTGAAGAAGAGCTGCGTGGCATCGACACCAAGCCGCTGGTCGGGCACCTGGCCGCCTGGAACTACTTCCAGTCGGTGGAGAACCCGGTCAACGAAGCCTTCGTCAGCAAGTGGAAGGCGTACGCCAAGGCCAAGAACCTGCCGGGCGCCGACAAGGCCGTGACCAACGACCCGATGGAGGCCACCTACGTCGGCATCCACATGTGGGCGCAGGCGGTCGAGAAGGCCGGCAGCACCGAGGTGGACAAGGTACGCGATGCACTCGCCGGGCAGACCTTCAAGGCACCGAGCGGCTATACCCTGACCATGGACGAGAAGAACCACCACCTGCACAAGCCGGTGATGATCGGCGAGGTCCAGGAGGACGGTCAGTTCTCGGTAGTCTGGGAAACCGAAAGCCCGGTCCGCGCCCAGCCGTGGAGCCCCTACATCCCGGGCAACGACAAGAAGCCGGATTACGCGGTGAAGTCCAACTAACCGCTGCGGTCGTCATGGTGGATGGGTGACGCACCGATTTCGCGTCCCGATCCACCCCACGATCGCTCGGCTTTCGTTGGGCGGATCGGAACGCGTAGTCGAGACGTTCTCATCCGCCCGCCCATCGCCGCCACCTCCATCAAGAGAGCCCGCGGCGCCCCCTGGGGAATTCACGCATGAACACTGCCCTGCACCGATTATTGCTGCTGCTCCTGCTGGTTCTGCCCTGGGCAGCCCAGGCCGGAGACGCGGCCGACTACGCCAAGGCCAGCCCGGCCAAACAGGCCAGGCTGCTGGAAAGCTGGGCCGCCGCGCCCGCGCCTGAGCGGCTGCCGCTGATCGAAGCGCTGCGCGCCAATCGCGTGGCCATCGACCAGAACAAGACGCCCTTCATTGAGGAAAACGGGGCCTACCGTGCCCTCGAAGGTGATGCCGAGCCGGTCGGCACGCCGAAGAAGCTGCGCCTGAACAACCGCCTGCGCGGCCTGCTCAACACCGCCCTGGCGAGCCACCAGCTGTTCGCCGAAGACCCCGCGCAGCGCCTCGCCGCGGCCAAGCGCCTGCAGCACAGCGGCCAACCGGAACAGCTCGAGCTGCTTCAGCAGCGCCTGGACGCCGAGGACGATGCCGCCGTCAGCGAAGCGCTGACCCTGGCGCTGGCCAACCTGCAGCTGACCGCAAGCGACCCCGCAATACGCCTCGCCGCGGTGCGCCTGCTCGGCGAAACCGGCGCGCCCATGGCCCGGGTACGCCTGGAGAACCTGCTGGCCGACGAGGCGGAAACCGACGCCAATGTGCGCAAGGCCGCCGAGACCAGCCTGGCCCAGGTCAAGCGCAAGCTCCTGATCGGCGAGCTGCTCGGCCAGGCTTTCAGCGGCCTGTCGCTGGGCTCGATCCTGCTGCTCGCCGCCCTCGGCCTGGCGATCACCTTCGGCCTGCTCGGGGTGATCAACATGGCCCACGGCGAGATGCTCATGCTCGGGGCCTACACCACCTACATGGTGCAGGTGCTGATGGCGCGGCTCGCCCCGGAAGCCCTCGCCTTCTACCCGCTGGTGGCGTTGCCGGTGGCCTTCTTCGTCACCGCCGCAATCGGCATGGCACTGGAACGCACAGTGATCCGCCACCTCTACGGCCGCCCGCTGGAAACCCTGCTGGCGACCTGGGGCATCAGCCTGATCCTGATCCAGCTGGTGCGGGTGCTGTTCGGCGCGCAGAACGTCGAGGTCGCCAATCCGGCCTGGCTGTCCGGTGGCCTGCAGGTGCTGCCGAACCTGGTGCTGCCGTACAACCGCATGGTGATCATCGGCTTCGCGCTGTTCGTGGTGCTCCTGACCTGGCTCTTGCTGAACAAGACGCGCCTGGGCCTGAACGTGCGCGCGGTAACGCAGAACCGCAACATGGCCGCCTGCTGCGGGGTGCCCACCGGGCGCATCGACATGATGGCCTTCGGGCTGGGTTCCGGCATCGCCGGGCTCGGCGGCGTGGCCCTGAGCCAGATCGGCAACGTCGGCCCGGACCTCGGCCAGAGCTACATCATCGATTCCTTCCTGGTGGTGGTGCTCGGCGGTGTCGGTCAGCTGGCCGGCAGCATCTTCGCCGCCTTCGGCCTCGGCATCGCCAACAAGATCCTCGAACCGCAGATCGGCGCCGTGCTGGGCAAGATCCTCATCCTCGCGCTGATCATCCTCTTCATCCAGAAGCGTCCGCAGGGTCTCTTCGCTCTCAAGGGGAGGGTCATCGATTGAACCAGCCACTTACCCTCACCGCCGCGCAGAAAGCCGGGCCGAAAGCCACGGTCATCGCCCTCGGCCTGGCGCTCGCCGTCCTCGTCGCCATGCCGCTGCTGCACCTGCTGCCGGCCGAGCATGCCCTGCACGTTTCGGCCTACACCCTGACCCTGGTGGGCAAGATCCTCTGCTACGCCATCGTCGCCCTGGCGCTGGATCTGGTCTGGGGTTACGCGGGGCTCTTGTCCCTCGGCCACGGCCTGTTCTTCGCCCTCGGCGGTTACGCCATGGGCATGTACCTGATGCGCCAGAGCGCCGGTGACGGCCTGCCGGCATTCATGAGCTTCCTCGCCTGGAACGAGCTGCCCTGGTACTGGTACGGCACCTCGAGCTTTCTCTGGGCCATGTGCCTGGTGGTGCTGGTGCCCGGCGTGCTGGCCTTCGTCTTCGGCTTCTTCGCCTTCCGCTCGCGGATCAAGGGCGTGTACTTCTCGATCATGACCCAGGCGCTGACCTTCGCCGGCATGCTCCTGTTCTTCCGCAACGAGACCGGCTTCGGCGGCAACAACGGCTTCACCGATTTCAAGACCATCCTCGGTTTCTCGATCTCGGCGCCGGCGACCCGCGCCACGCTGTTTCTCGCCACCGTGGCGCTCCTGGCCGGCAGCCTGTACCTGGGCTTTCGCCTGGCGCGCAGCAAGTTCGGCCGGGTGCTCACCGCCCTGCGCGATGCCGAGAACCGGCTGATGTTCTGCGGCTACGACCCGCGCGGCTACAAGCTGTTCATCTGGACGCTGTCGGCGGTGCTCTGCGGCCTGGCCGGTGCGCTCTACGTGCCGCAGGTGGGGATCATCAACCCCAGCGAGATGGCACCGACGCAATCCATCGAGGCGGCCGTCTGGGTCGCACTCGGCGGACGCGGCACGCTGATCGGCCCGCTGCTCGGCGCCGGCCTCGTCAACGGCATGAAGAGCTGGTTCACCGTGGCCTTCCCCGAATACTGGCTGTTCGCCCTCGGTGCGCTGTTCATCGTCGTTACCCTGTACCTGCCCAAGGGCGTCATCGGCCTCATCAAGCGGAGGGGCGAAGAATGAAAACCGTACCCTGCAGCGCCGTCATCGACGGCTTCGACCCCACCGGGGGTGGCCTGACCCGCGATGCCATCGGCCTCGGCCGGGTCGCCGAGAAGGGCCTGGACGTACGCCACGGCACCATCCTCAGCCTGGAAGACATCAACGTCAGCTTCGACGGCTTCAAGGCGCTGACGAATCTAAGCCTGTACATCGGCGTCGGCGAGCTGCGCTGCATCATCGGCCCCAACGGTGCCGGCAAGACCACCATGATGGACGTCATCACCGGCAAGACGCGCCCCACCAGCGGCAGCGCCTGGTTCGGCGAAACCCTGGACCTGACCCGCATGAGCGAGGTGGACATCGCCCAGGCCGGCATCGGCCGCAAGTTCCAGAAGCCCACGGTGTTCGAGGCGCTTTCGGTGTTCGAAAACCTGGAGCTGGCGCAGAAGACCGACAAGTCGGTGTGGGCCAGCCTCAGGGCCAGGCTTTCCGGCGAGCAGAAGGACCGCATCGACGAAGTGCTGGAGACCATCCGCCTCGGCCAGTCGCGTCATCGCCCGGCCGGACTGCTGTCCCACGGGCAGAAGCAGTTCCTCGAGATCGGCATGCTCTTGATGCAGTCGCCGCAGCTCTTGCTGCTCGACGAGCCGGTGGCCGGCATGACCGATGCCGAGACCGAATTCACCGCCGAGCTGTTCAAGTCCTTGGCGCGCAAGCATTCGCTGATGGTGGTAGAGCACGACATGGGCTTCGTCGAGACCATCGCCGACCACGTCACCGTGCTGCATCAGGGCCAGGTGCTGGCCGAGGGTTCGCTGCAACAGGTGCAGGCGGACGAGCGGGTGATCGAGGTGTATCTGGGGCGTTGAGCAAAAAAGGTGGCTGGCTTCGGCCATCCACCCTACGCCCGCCGAATCGTAGGGTGGATAACCCCGCGGACTTATCCACCGAAAGCGGCGCAGCCTTTTCCATGCGTCACGAAAGAAACAAGGACATCGACATGCTGCAAGTCCAGCAACTGCACCAGTACTACGGCGGCAGCCATATCCTGCGCGGCCTTTCGTTCGAGGCGAAGGTCGGCGAAGTCACCTGCCTGCTCGGACGCAACGGCGTCGGCAAGACCACCCTGCTCAAGTGCCTGATGGGCCTGATCCCGGCCAAGGAAGGCGCGGTGAACTGGGAGGGCAAGCCGATCACCGGCTTCAAGCCGCACCAGCGCGTGCACGCCGGCATCGCCTACGTGCCGCAGGGGCGCGAGATCTTCGGCCGCCTGACCGTCGAGGAAAACCTGCTGATGGGCCTGTCCCGTTTCAGCGCCAGGGAAGCCAAGGAAGTACCCCAGTTCATCTACGAGCTGTTCCCGGTTTTGCAGGAAATGAAGCACCGCCGCGGCGGCGACCTCTCCGGCGGCCAGCAACAGCAGCTCGCCATCGGCCGCGCGCTGGCGAGCAAGCCGCGCCTGTTGATCCTCGACGAACCCACCGAAGGCATCCAGCCCTCGGTGATCAAGGAGATCGGCGCGGTGATCAAGAAGCTCGCGGCCCGCGGCGACATGGCGATCCTCCTGGTGGAGCAGTTCTACGACTTCGCCGCCGAACTGGCCGACCAGTACCTGGTGATGAGCCGCGGCGAGATCATCCAGCAGGGCCGCGGCGAAAACATGGCCGCCGAGGGTGTGCAACGCCTGGTGGCGATCTAGCCTTGCTGCAGCGCCCCCACGGGGGCGCCTGATCGGTGTCAATGTCCGGCTCTCCCCGCCGGGCCGATGATTGACAGCGTTGGCTCCAGCAGGGGGTGCACGGCATGCACGATGCGTTCGACTCTTCCGCCCCGGCCGAACATGCCAGGCCGCTGATCTGGCTGTCCTGGCTGTTGGGCGCGGCCATGCTCGGCGCGCTGGTGGTCGGCGTCCTGCAGCTGGCCGACGCCAGCCACTTCGCCCTGGTTCTCAGCCAGGCCGAGCCGGCCTGGCTGCTGGTCGCCATCGCGCTGCAGGGGCTGACTTACGTCGTCCAGGGTCAACTGTATCGCCAGGTACTGACGGCCGCGGGCACGTCGCTGCCGTTGTGGGACGCCACCAAACTCAGCCTGACCAAGCTGTTCATCGACCAGGCCCTGCCTTCCTCCGGATTCAGCGGCGCGGTGGCAGTGATCGCCCTGCTGCAACGCCGCGGCATCGCTGCGTCTCAGGTTTCCAGCTGCTTCATCGTCAGCGTGTCGGCCTATTTCGTGGCCTACCTGCTGGCGCTAGGCGCCGCCCTCTTCATCGCGATCGACAGCGGCCATGGCAGTCTCGCCGTGATCGCCACCAGCGCAGCCTTCATGCTGTTCTGCGGCCTCATCGCGATCGCCGCGCCGCTGATCGCCGGGCTGCCGCAGGGCGCCCTGGCCAGGCGCCTGCAACACGTGCGCTGGATGCAGCGCCTGCTGGCGATGGTGTTCGCGGCCGAGCCCCGACTGACGCGCAATCCGCGCCTGCTGAGCTGGGCCAGCGGCTATTCCCTGCTGATCGTCCTGCTTGACGCCCTGACCCTCTGGGCGCTGCTTCACGCGGTCGGCCACGCGGCGCCCTTCGCCGGCATCTTCGCCAGCTTCATGCTGGCCAGCGTGTTGCGCAGTGTCGGCATCGTGCCGGGTGGGCTGGGTGCGTTCGAGGCCGCCGCGGTGGCGACCCTCAGCTGGGCCGGCGTGCCGCTGGCGGCCGGCCTGTCGGCAACGCTGCTGTTTCGCGTATTGAGCTTCTGGCTGCCGATGCTGCCCGGCTTCTGGCTCTCCCGGGACGCCTTGCGGGCCGGGGCCGCAGATCACCACGAGACGGTCACGCCGGACTACTGGAGCCAGCCGCTGGATGAGCTCTACGCCAGCCTGAAGAGCGGCCCGAACGGGCTCGCCAGCGACGCTGCCGCCGCGCGTCAGCCGTCGGTCAGGCGTACGTACCGGCCGAACCTGGCGCGGCAGGTCGGCGCTTCGCTGCTGCGCCAGCTGTCCAGCCCACTGGTGCTGATCCTGTTGATCGGCGCGCTGGTGGCGCTGATCGCCCATGACTGGCTGGATGCGCTGATCGTGCTGGCCATCGTCATCGCCAGCGCGCTGGTCGGCAGCCTGCACGAGGTCCGTTCCAACCGGGCGATTGCGCGCCTGCGTGAACAGGTGGCCAGCCGCGCCGATGTCTGGCGCGACGGGCGCCTGCAGAGCCTGGCGGCAGATGAAGTGGTGCCCGGCGATATCGTCGAGCTCTCGGCCGGCAGCCTGATTCCGGCCGATGGCCGGCTGGTCGAGGCGCGCGACTGCTTCGTCAACCAGGCCCTGCTGACCGGCGAGACCTTTCCGGTGCAGAAGCAGGCGAGCCGGATTGCCAGCGACGCCGCCCTGGCGCAGCGCGACAACTGCCTGTTCCGCGGCACCTCGCTGCGCAGCGGCACGGCGCGGCTGCTGGCCGTGCGCTGCGGCCTGCATACCGAGCTGGGCCATATCGAGCGCTCGCTGGTGCTGCGCCCGCCGGAAACCGAGTTCGAGCGCGGCCTGCGCCAGTTCGGCGGTCTGCTGCTGCGGGTGATGCTGGTGATGGTCACGGCGGTGCTCGGGCTCAACCTGTTCCTCGACCGACCGCCGCTGGACACCCTGATGTTCGCCATCGCTCTGGCCGTCGGGCTGTCGCCGGAGCTGTTGCCGGCGATCCTCAGCGCGACCCTTTCGGCCGGCGCACGACGCATGGCGGGGCGCGGCGTGATCGTGCGCCATCTCAACGCCATCGAGAATCTCGGCGCGATGGACACCCTCTGCACCGACAAGACCGGCACCCTCACCCGCGGCGTGGTGGCCCTCGACGGCGCGCTGGACGCCGACGGCCAGCCCAGCACCACGGTGCTGCGCATGGCCTGGCTCAACGCGTCGCTGCAGACCGGCCTGCGCAACCCGCTGGACGAGGCGATCGGCGACTACGCCCGCGACAAGGCGCCGGCCATGACTGGCGCCGACAAGCTCGATGAAATTCCCTACGACTTCGTCCGCAAGCGCCTGAGCGTGCTCTTGCGCGACGCCGGCGAGCCCACGCCACGGCTGATCTGCAAGGGTGCGCTGGATAACGTGCTGCAGGTGTCGGCATTCGTGCAACAAGACGATGCCGTGCTGCCGTTGACCGCCGAGCGGCGTGAGGCGCTGGCGGCCTGCTTCGCTGCCTGGAGCGCCGCCGGCTATCGGGTGCTCGGCCTGGCCTGGCGCTCCATGGAAGGCGAGCGCTGCACCGTCGATGATGAGCAGGCGCTGGTCTTCGCCGGCTTCCTGCTGTTCTTCGACCCACCCGAGCCCGGTGTGCGCGAGGAACTGGCGGCGCTGCGCGAGCTGGGCGTGGCGGTGAAGATCATCAGCGGCGACAACCGCCTGATCGCCCGGCAGGTGGCCGAGAGCGTCGGCATCGACGTCGAGCGCGTCATCACGGGCGCCGAGATCGGGCAGATGCGCGACGAGGCGCTGATCAACCTGGCGCCGCGGGTCAGCCTGTTCGCCGAGGTCGATCCCAACCAGAAGGAGCGCATCATCCGTGCGCTGCAGAAGACCGGCCACGTGGTGGGTTTTCTCGGTGACGGCATCAACGACGCGCCGGCACTGCATGCCGCGGACGTCGGCATCTCGGTGGACAACGCGGTGGACGTGGCCAAGGAGGCGGCCGATTTCGTCCTGCTGCGCCACGAGCTGGGCCTGGTCCGTCAGGGCATCGACGAAGGCCGGCGTACCTTCGCCAACACGCTGAAGTACATCTACCTGACCACCAGCGCCAACTTCGGCAACATGATCAGCATGGCCGTGGCCTCGTTCTTCCTGCCCTTCCTGCCGCTGCTGGCCAAGCAGATCCTGCTCAACAACTTCCTCTCCGACATTCCGGCCATCGGCATCGCCGGTGACCGCGTCGATGCCGACTGGTCACGCACGCCGCATCGCTGGGACATCGGTGAGGTGCGTCGCTTCATGATCCTGTTCGGCCTGATCAGCTCGGCCTTCGATCTGCTCACCTTCGGCGTGCTGCTGTACCTGGTGGGCGAGCAACCGGAGCTGTTTCGCAGCGGCTGGTTCGTCGAATCGCTGATCACCGAACTCGCCATCATCTTCGTGGTGCGCACGCACAAGCCGTTCTACCGCAGCCGGCCGGGGCGCTTCCTGCTGGTCAGTTCACTGCTCATTGCGCTGCTGACCGTGCTGCTGCCCTATACGCCGGTGGGCGGCTGGTTCGCCCTGCAGCCGCTGCCGGCCACGGTGCTCGGGGCGGTTCTGCTGATCACGCTGCTCTATGCGGCCTGTTCGGAATGGACCAAGCAGCGCTTCTTCGCCCGGCTCGGCGCATCCCGTCAGCCCTGAGCAAGAGCGCAGCAGGCGCACCACGAAAGGGCATGGCGAACCGGGCGGCAGCAGATCGCACCGTAACGGTGCATATCCCACGGGTCTCATCGTCGACGATGCCTCGCACGCCCCGAAGCTGCGCATACCGTCGGATGGAGGCACGACTATTGCTGTCTGCCCAGTCAACTACCACCGGCAGCCGCGCATGACCGTTCTGACTCACCCCTTCACCCCGCACTGGCAGGCCGAGCTCGAGCTCGGCTATACCCGCATCGGCGACGCGACGCGCCCGGTGCTGCGCCGCCATAGCGGACCGTTACGGGTGCAGAAGCATCTGTATCCCGAAGGGCCGGAAGTCTGCCAGCACATCATTGTCCACCCCCCGGGCGGCATCGCCGGCGGGGATCGGCTGGACATCAGCGTCACGCTCGTCCCCGGCGCCTGGGCGCAGCTGACCAGCCCCGGTGCAGCCAAGTGGTATCGCGCCGCCAGCCCGGCCTTTCAGGACCTACAGCTGCGCGTCGAGGCCGGTGCCACGCTGGAATGGCTGCCGCAGGAGACCATCGTCTATTCCGCGGCTCAGGCCGAGCTGAACACTCGCATCGAGCTGCACGGCGACGCCCAGCTGTTCTACTGGGACATCGTCGCCCTCGGCCGGCCGGCAGCAGGCGAGCGCTTCGACGCCGGGCATTTCCAGGCGCGCCTGGATATCCGTCGCGACGACCGACTGATCTGGCACGAGCGCCAGCGCATCGCCGGCGCCGATGCGTTGCTCGACTCACCGATAGGCCTCGACGGGCGTTCGGTGTTCGCCACCCTCATCGCCAGCGGCGAGCTCGACGCGGACCTGCTGGAACGCTGCCGTGAACTGCCCAGCCGCGTGCGCGGTGACCTGACGCAACTGCCGGGGCTCATCGTGGCGCGCTGTCTGGCCGACGAGGCGCTGCACGCCCGTGCCTGGCTGATCGACCTGTGGCGGCTGTTGCGCCCCGCACTGCTGGGCCGCGAAGCGGTACCGCCGCGAATCTGGAGTACCTGAATGATCGGTGGGCACGGCTGCGCCGCTGCCCTCCCTACGCCGGCGCGCCTGCGTGCACGTCGCCCTGAACAACGCTGCGTGGTCTCGACCACCGGCCGGTGGATACGAAGAGCGACATCCACCCTACGACTGGAGCGGTTATGGATCTGTCACCAAGAGAGAAGGACAAGCTGCTGATCTTCACCGCCGGCCTGGTGGCCGAGCGCCGGCTGGCCCGCGGTGTGAAGCTCAACTACCCGGAGGCCATGGCCTACATCTCCGCCGCGCTGCTCGAAGGCGCGCGCGACGGCCAGACGGTCGCCGAGCTGATGCACTACGGCACCACCCTGCTCAGCCGCGAGCAGGTGATGGAAGGCGTGCCCGAGATGATTCCGGAAATCCAGGTCGAGGCGACCTTCCCGGACGGCACCAAGCTGGTCACGGTGCATCAACCAATCGCCTGAAATATCGGTCAATGTCTACTGCCCACGACCTTGAACCGTTCTTGAAGGAAACCAACGTGCAGATACGCGACGCCCTGGACACCGACCTCGAAGGCATCCTGCAGATCTACAACGACGCGGTGCAGAACAGCACGGCGATCTGGAACGACCACTGCGTCGACCTCGCCAACCGCCAGGCCTGGCTGGCCGAGCGTCACGCGCAGGGCTACCCCGTGCTGGTCGCCATCGACGAGCTGGGCCGCGTGGCCGGCTATGCCTCCTTCGGCCCCTGGCGCCCCCACGACGGCTTTCGTCATACCGTGGAGAACTCGGTCTACGTCAGCCCCGACCATCGCGGCAGCGGCATCGGCCGCAGCCTGATGAAGGCACTGATCGAGCGCGCCCGCATGCTCGACAAGCACGTGATGGTTGCCTTCATCGAAAGCGAGAACCGCGCCTCGGTGCATATGCACCAGCAACTGGGCTTCATCCATGTCGGCCAGATGCGCCAGGTCGGCTGCAAGTTCGGCCGCTGGCTGGACCTGACCATGATGCAACTGACCCTGAACAGGACCTCGAAACCATGATTCTCGGCGAATACCAGATCCAGGACGGCGATATCGAGCTCAACGCCGGCCGTCGCACCCTGACCCTCTGCGTGGCCAACAGCGGCGACCGGCCAATTCAGGTCGGTTCGCACTACCACTTCTTCGAAACCAACGACGCGCTCACCTTCGATCGCGCCGCCTCGCGCGGCATGCGCCTGAACATCCCGGCCGGCACCGCGGTGCGCTTCGAACCGGGCCAGAGCCGCGAGGTGGAACTGGTCGAGCTGGCCGGCGAGCGCCGGGTGTTCGGCTTTGCCGGGCGGGTAATGGGCGCGCTCTAGGGCACAGCGCTTTTCGTAGGGTGGAGAACGCCGAAGGCTTTTCCACCGTGAACAGGATCGGTGGATGGCTTCGGTCATCCACCCTACGCGAGACGATACGGATGAAGATTTCCCGCCAAGCCTATGCCGACATGTTCGGCCCCACCGTTGGCGACAAGGTGCGCCTGGCCGACACCGACCTGTGGATTGAAGTCGAAAAAGACTTCACCACCTATGGCGAAGAGGTGAAGTTCGGCGGCGGCAAGGTGATCCGCGACGGCATGGGCCAGAGCCAGCTGTGCGCCGCCGAGGTGGTCGATACCCTGATCACCAACGCGCTGATCCTCGACCACTGGGGCATCGTCAAGGCCGACGTGGGCCTCAAGGACGGCCGTATCGCCGCCATCGGCAAGGCCGGCAACCCGGACATTCAGCCCGATGTGACCATCGCCATCGGCGCCAGCACCGAAGTCATCGCCGGCGAAGGCATGATCCTCACCGCCGGCGGCATCGACTCGCACATCCACTTCATCTGCCCGCAGCAGATCGAAGAGGCGCTGATGAGCGGCGTGACCACCATGATCGGTGGCGGCACCGGGCCTGCTACCGGCACCAACGCCACCACGGTGACGCCCGGCCCCTGGCACATGGCGATGATGCTCAAGGCCGCCGACGCCTTCCCGATGAACATCGGTTTTACCGGCAAGGGCAACGCCTCGCTGCCCGAGCCGCTGATCGAGCAGGTCAAGGCCGGTGCCATCGGCCTCAAGCTGCACGAGGACTGGGGCACCACCCCGGCGGCCATCGACAACTGCCTGTCGGTCGCCGATCAGTACGACGTGCAGGTGGCCATCCATACCGACACGCTGAACGAATCGGGCTTCGTCGAGACCACCCTCGGCGCGTTCAAGGGCCGCACCATCCACACCTACCACACCGAAGGCGCTGGTGGCGGCCACGCGCCCGACATCATCAAGGCCTGCGGCTTCGCCAACGTGCTGCCCAGCTCGACCAACCCGACCCGGCCGTTCACCCGCAACACCATCGACGAGCACCTGGACATGCTCATGGTCTGCCACCACCTCGACCCGAGCATCGCCGAGGACGTGGCCTTCGCCGAGAGCCGCATCCGCCGCGAGACCATCGCCGCCGAAGACATCCTGCATGATCTCGGCGCGTTCTCCATGATCAGCTCCGACAGCCAGGCCATGGGCCGCGTCGGTGAGGTGATCACCCGCACCTGGCAGACCGCCGACAAGATGAAGAAGCAGCGCGGCGCCCTGCCCGGCGACGGCGCGGGCAACGACAACTTCCGCGCCAAACGCTACATCGCCAAGTACACCATCAACCCGGCGATCACCCACGGCGTCAGCCACGAGGTGGGCTCGATCGAAGTGGGCAAGTGGGCCGACCTGGTGCTCTGGCGCCCGGCGTTCTTCGGCGTGAAGCCGAGCCTGATCATCAAGGGCGGCATGATCGCCGCCGCGCCCATGGGCGACGCCAATGCCAGCATCCCCACCCCGCAGCCGGTCCACTACCGCCCCATGTTCGGGGCGTATGGGAAAGCGGTTCACGCCACCTCCCTCACCTTCGTCTCGCAAGCGGCACAGCACGCCGACATTCGCGGACGGCTCGGCCTGCGCAAGCCCACGGTGACGGTGCACGGCTGTCGCACGGTAAAGAAAAAGGACATGAAGCTGAACGACTGGCAACCCAATATCGAGGTGGATTCCCAGACCTATCAGGTGCGGGCGGATGGTGAATTATTGGTGTGCGAACCGGCTGAAATACTTCCAATGGCCCAGCGTTACTTTCTATTCTGACCGTGGAGATGGATCGGCGATTTCAGCGGCGCATGGAGCGCTACATCGCCCAGCGGGAACGGGCGCTCTTCACCCTCCTGGAGACCCTGGATTGGGAGGAGTGGTTCGATCTATGGCATTGCCACATCGATCTGGAGTGCAAGGCGGGGCGGGTCCGCGAATGGATCGATCAGGCGACCTACCGCCTGCTCCGCCGGGCGGAGGCCTTGAGCGCAACCCGGCAGGGACGGGTCCAGGTCTTCGCGATCCTGAGTGAAAATACCGGCGACAGCGCCCTCTATGTGCATACCGAGAATCCGCAACAAACGCCCTTTCCGGTGGAGTTCCAGGACGTTGACTGGGAGGTCGAGCCGCCGCCCCATCTCGCCGGGATGATCGAATCCCACCACCAGGTCGGAAGGGCTCGACCACCCCGGAGCGACTATTTCATCCGCGCCCGACTCGCTGCCCCGACCAACACCCTGAACGGCTGACCCTCATGCTTCGTCTCACCCACAAGCTCGACCACGCCCACCCGGCGGACGCCACCCTCACCCTGCCCTACGACAGCCGCACCAAGAGCCGGCTGCGCGTAACCCTGGACGACGGGCGCGAGGCGGGGCTCTTCCTGGAACGCGGCGCCACCCTGCGCGGCGGCGACCGGCTCGCCTCGGACAACGGACTGGTAGTGGAGGTGCGCGCCGCACCCGAGACCTGCTCTACCGCGCGCTGCGACGACGCCCTGCTGCTAGCGCGCATCTGCTACCACCTCGGCAATCGGCATGTCCCGTTGCAAATCGCGGCAGGCATGGCGCGCTACCAGCACGATCCTGTGCTGGATGAGATGGTGCATGGGCTGGGCATTCATGTGATCGTGGAGCAGGCCCCCTTCGAGCCCGAGGCCGGGGCCTATAGCGGCGGGGGGCATGGACAAGGGCATCACCACCATGAACACTGATTCCCAAAGACAGAGGCGCGGAGATCATCCCTCCAACCTGAACCGAGATATCCTCTCTTCAAGAGATGGCCTCTCTTTGGCGGCCCCGGAGCGGTAAATGGCATTGCCGCTGCTGCGTCTGCTGCACCTGGTCAGCCCCACCCTGCCCATCGGCGCCTTCACCTATTCACAAGGATTGGAGTGGGCGGTGGAGGCGGGCTGGGTGCGCGACGAGGCCGAGTTGGAGGGCTGGCTGGAGGGACAAATGGCGCAAGGAATCGGCGCGGTGGACCTACCGCTGCTAACACGGCTCCAGCGAGCCGCGGCCGAAGCCGATCTGCCCGCCTTCACCGCCTGGGGAGACTGGTTGATCGCCTGCCGCGAGACCCAGGAACTGCGCACCGAGGAGCGCCAGCGGGGCAAGGCGATGGCCACCCTGCTGCCGGGGCTCGGCATCGAGCTGCCCGCTGATTGGCAAAGCGCCGCCGCCCAATGCCAAGCCGCGGGATTCGCCCTGGCCGCCCACCGTTGGGGCATAGAACCGGATCGGGCGGCGCTGGGCTACGCCTGGGGCTGGCTGGAGAACCAAGTCATCGCCGGGGTGAAGCTGATCCCCTTGGGCCAGACCGCCGGTCAGCGGGTGCTGCACCGGCTCACGCCGGCTCTGGCGGCCCTGGTGGAACGGGCTAGGGAGATCGCGGACGACGAGATCGGCGGCTCCCTGCCGGCGCTGGCCATCGCCTCCAGCCGCCACGAAGAGCAATACAGCCGACTGTTTCGGTCCTGAACCTATTTCATCTTTCGGGGCGGCGCAAGGCCCTATGTGCGTTTGATTGGTCCAACGCCCCAGCGACGCGTGGTCAAAAAAATCAAACCCCCGCCGGCCAAAACGGCCGCGGGGGTTGGGGTGAAGAGGATCCGCCGTCCCTGGCGGTGAGAAGTGCTCGTTAGGGGCGGACCTGGCCGTCCGGGATTTATTGCACCACGGAGGGAGGCATCGCCGCGGGGTCGATCATCGGCTGCGGATAGCCCGCGGTGGAGGCCACCGGTTGCGGGTAGGCGGGCGGCGGCGGATAAGCGGCCGCAGCGTCCATCGGCTGCGGATAACCGGCCACGGGGGCGGGCGGCGGGTAGGCGGCCTGGGCCGGCATGGCCGCCGGAGCGGGCTCGCCCATGCTCATCGCCGGGCCGCCCGCTCCGCCGCCGAGCTTGTCGGGCCAGCGGTTCTTGAGCAGCACCAGGGTCTTGCCCACCTTGTGGTCCAGGTCCAACTCCTCGACGGTCACGCACTTGTAGTAGCGGTCGTCGTCCATGCAACCCTTGGCCAGTTCGCGGTAGTAACGGATGGATTCGCGGAACTTGCGCGCCCGGAAGAACTCGCGGATGTCGTCGCGATCCACCACCCCGGCGGTGCACAGGGTGGCCACCTCCTCGGAGGTGGAGAGGTATTCGTGGAAGTCGAGCTGGCGGCCCACCGAATAGGCGCAGGTCTCGTAGCCATTAACGTCCGGTCCCGCCTTGATCGACCAGGTGAGGGCCACGAAACCGATGCGATCCTTGCTTTCGGTGCTCGGACAGGAGGCCTCCAGCACATGGTAACAGGTGACCTCGCCGGCGCCGGCGAGGCCGGAAAGGCAGAGGAGCGAGCTGGCGATGAGCTGTTTGATCGAGGTTCTGATATTCATGGGCGCGATCCTTTGTGATTCCCCTGTCGAATGGATCCCGTAACCGTTCTGCGGCCGGGATGGGTCACCGGGTAGATTCTTTAATATTCTTAAACAGTTTTACTCAGAACTTCAAGTGCAATGTTAGTCTAACACAGCCGTTTCCGACAAAAAATCTTTTTTCCATCGGTTGTGAGGCGGGTCCGCTACGGCGTGACGGCGGCGCCGGTTGCGGGTTGGCCTTGCTCATTGTTTCGGCCGGAGACCTGACAGGTCTTTAAGACCTGTCAGGTCTGCCCCCCCCTCCAATGCCAGGATGTATTCCCACTCCTCCGCGGTGACCGGCATCACCGAGAGACGGTTGCCCTTTTGCAACAGCCGCATCCGCGCCAGCGCCGGGTGGCTCTTCAACTCCGCCAGGGTGAGGGTGCGCTTGAAGCGGCGCCGGAAGCGTACATCCACCATGAACCAGCGCGGGTTCTCCGGGGTACTCTTGGGGTCGTAATACTTGGCCTCCGGGTTCCAGGCCGTATCATCGGGATAGCCGGCGCGCGCCACCTCGGCAATGCCCACGATGCCCGGCTCCGCGCAGTTGGAGTGATAGAAAAAGATCAAATCCCCCACCGCCATCTGGTCGCGCATCATGTTGCGCGCCTGATAGTTGCGCACCCCGTCCCAGGGCTCGGTCTGACCCGGCCGGGACTGGAGATGGTCGATGCCGAACACCTCGGGTTCCGATTTCATCAGCCAATAGTTCATTGTCCGCTGCTCCTCCGCGAAAACACCTTGCTCACGCCGCCGCCCCCTGACACAAGGCCAACACCCGGTCGAAACGATATTCGTCGATCAGGGCCTCGAGGGTGCGCGCCTGGGCGGGAAAATCCGCCCTAAGCCCGGCGATCAATTCCTGTATCGCCTGCTGGTCCAGCTGCTCGGCGGCCAGGGACAGGGCCTGTCGAAGCGTCGGGGGCAGGGCGGACAGATCGCCCTCGGCGGCCGGCGCCGTGTCCCGCGCCTCCTCCCAGCGGAAGCGCACCCCCAACAGGGTCGCCATCAGCTTGAACAGCCGCCCCTCCTCCACCGGCTTGGGGAGCATCTCGTCACAACCGGCGGCCAGCACGGCATCCCGCTCGGCGAGGGAGAGACTGGCGGTGAGGGCGACGATGCGCACCCGCCCCCCGCCCGGCAGGGCACGAATGGCCCGGGTGGCGGCATAGCCAT
>OGCL01000043.1_pt1 | contig 135511 bp, 126 predicted proteins | sample 1570041 | NCBI WGS metagenome assembly OGCL01 (sample SAMN06266162, study PRJEB24511) | hot springs metagenome | isolation source: Hot spring water | place: South Africa: Limpopo | collected 2015-06-22
TATTTAATATATAAAAGTTAGCTATATTTTAAAAGCTAGTTATATTTTATCATATTTTTAAAATAAATGCAAAATAATAAGAGGTAATTAAATTATCTATACCTAGACATAGGTAGTAAGTATTACTCAAATTTTATTTGCATAAAAAAGAACAGGAATTGAAGATTTTAATGCTTTATGAAATAAAGATATTTTTGGTATTTGAATGAATTGAAAATCTCCTATTGAAAAACTAAAAAAATGTAATATACTAATCCTAGTAAATTTAATTCTTTTCCTGTTTTTATTTTAGAGACTTTAGAAAAAGTTGGTGGTACCTATCTTCGTGACCATTACCAAAAAAACAAACCAAAATTTTTTGGTTTGTTTTTTTAATGAATTAATTTTCAATATTTGTATCAACAATTCATCATAATATAAGTCATAATTGATTATATAAAAAGAATTCTAAAATATCTTCTACAGACCATTTTTCATTCCATATTACAAAATTTCCTGCAGCTCAAGCAGTAAAAGCAAGTCTAGCCCAATCACTTTTTATAATATCTTTTATATCTCATTTATTTCACAATGTTAATAATTTTAATAAATCTGTTTTTTTCGTAGTTCAGTTCGCTAAAGTATCTATTATTTGTGAAACAACTCTTAAAGGATGAGTAACTCAATCATTTATGATAGTTTTAAGTAAAAAAGGATTTCATTTACTTGTATCCATTTTTGATTTCATTATAAATTCATTCATTTTTCAAATTCAATTTTTTACACTTTGAAGTCTGTCTCATGTAAATTGAAATGATTTTACTCATCCAATTACCCCATCTCTTAATATTCTATCAAGTAATATTTGTGCTTGTGATTCAGATAATTCATCTATAGATTTTACAGTCCATCAACTTCAATTTTTTATTTCAAGTATATTTTTTCATGATTCTGTTTTAAATCTAAATATATCATCTCAAATTTGAATTTCTTTGTTTGCAGCTCAATTTAATAATTTATTTATATTTTTAGCTCATCATTCATTTATTTTTACTATTATTTGAGTATCACTTAATTCTCTTGATAAAACTGGTAACATATCATCAATTTTATCATAACTTGTATTTCATATTTTAAATCAATTTTGAGTTTTTTCTATTTTTTTTCATCAAATTGTTACTTTATCTCCAGTTTTTTTTGGAAGAAGAGATTTTATAAGGGAGTCTTTTTTTCAGAAAAATTGTTCAAAAACTTGTGCTGATTCTTGAGCTGATTTAGGCGTTCTTGATAAAATATTTGCTTGATATCCATCTCAATTTCTAGAAAAATTAATATTTTCTACCTCAATTTTTTCTCAATTTTTTCTAAATTTTAAATTAATTTTTTCACCAGCATGAGTCATTCATCTAAACATAATTGCCATAGCAAATGCTTGTATGAAATGTTCTATTGTCCATTCTCCAGGTTCAAATAATACTCCATCAAATCCTAATCAAATAGCTCATAAAGTAGCAGTATCGGCAGCTAATACAGAGGTAATTTTTAATTTTTGTTGACTTAAAGCTACATCTGGGTTTAATTTAAGTCAAGGAATAGCTTTGAGTGCTTTAAAAGCTCAGGTAAAAGCAATGGAATGCATCAGTCATTCTTTCGAATACATATTTTTTCATTCTATAATACTTTGAGCTCAACCATATCATAGATAAAAACTACTTCATTCAATAATTGACATAGTTCACCATTTTCAAAGTTTTGCTAATTTTCATGCTTCAGATCAAAGTTGTAGTGCTTTTATTCATTTATATGTTCTTGTTCACCAAACAGCTGCATTTACTGCATAAAATCAAGCTCATAGAGTGACAGCTCAAGCTCAAATAGCAATAATTTGTGTTCATATAAGTAAAAGCGTTTCTTTTCACCAATTTTTTGAAGTATCACTAAAATTCCCCCAACCTACTCAAACTATATCTCAATACAGTTTTAAAAGTTCATTATTTCCATTATATTCTCACAACCAATTTTTCTGAGTATTTTTTTCTAGAAAAGTTTCTAATAATTTATTTTTTGCAAATGAATGAACAAAACTTCTCGTAATCATAGATTTGTATTGTTCATCTAGAATTTTATTTACTTCAGTATCAGAAATACCATTGTTTCTTTCTTTTATTTGTTTTTTAAAATTTTCTTTATTTTCAATAAAGTATACTTCAGCTTGAGATTTTTTCTTAGATATTTCTATAGAAAATCTCATATAGGCATCATTTCATAATAAATTTTGAATTTTTTGATGATTTCAACCTGTGTTAGTAATAAAATTATTTAATTCTTCATCACTGATACCGGTAAGAGAAAATAATTTTTCTATCAAATGTTGTTTAGCATTTTCAGAATCAATTTTTCTTATAAGTTTTAGGACTTCCTCATCTTTTGATAAATTAATATTGAGAGTCCAAGGATGAGTTTGTGCATCGTTTCCATTATTAAGAGAAGTATTGATAATATCTCTACTTTCATAAATCCACCTTAAAAGATTTTCTACATCTTTTGTTTTAGAAATATCTACTGTATTTATTTTATCTTGTAATTCTTTTAATATTGGAGAATATTTATCACTATTTTTCTTCATAAGAGCTTGTAATATAAGCATAAAATTTGATACTATTTTTCAAGATAATTCCAATCTTTCTATTTGTCTTTGAAATTCAGGGGATAATTGAGAATATTCAATTAATTTTGGATTTCCATCAGGACCAATAATATAATTTCTTCCATTTTGGCTATATCATGAAACTTGAAATCTTTCTCATATATTTTCACTAGCTGCTTTAGTAACTGCTCAAGTAGTAACTGCAGCTTCAGTTGTTATAGAACTTTTTGTTAAATATGTTTGAATATTTTCAGCTTGAAGTGGTTTTCAAATTCAAGCAGCTTCTCTTTGTTTTAAAATTTCAAAAAAAATAGTTTTATAATAATCCTTATTTTCGTTTGTTAATTCAATTCAATATGCTTTTAAGGTAGTTTTTAATTTTACTTCATCTTTTTGAGTTTCAAAAATTTTAAGAATCGTAGAAGGAGCTGATAAAAAATTATCATTTTTTGATAATTCATCCCAAATTAATAACATTTTTGTTTCATCTAGTTGCTTATCTTCTTGAGAAGTTAAAACTCAAACATATTTTTCATAAATAGAGTTTTTTGGTTTTTCGGATTTTTTTCCATTTTCTTCATCACTATTTCCATTTTCTTCATCTCGTCTTTTTCATAACTCTTTTAACATTTCTCAAGCATTAGCAAATCATACAGATCATCATAAAAATCATAGTACTCATCATATTAAAAATCATTTTTTTCATCAAAAAATAGCTCAAACTATTCAAACTAAAAAAGCTAAAATAAAATTATCTTTATTTATATTTTTTCAAATAAATCATAAAGGATCTTTTTTTATTTCTTTAGATATATCTTTAGCTTTATTTTCATCTCTCACTCATAGTGCAAATCTTTGTTCTTCTGTTAATTCATTTAATGATTTTAAAATTCATTTTTCTAATTCTTGTCAATCTTTTTTATAATCATTTATGGCATTTTCATCTATATTTTTATTTCATCTATAAAACATATCATCAAAATAAGCAAGCAAAAATTCTTTATCTGCTTGAGAATTCGTAACTTTATTATTTACTATTTTTTTAGCTAATAAATAATCATTTTCATTATAAAATCATTTTTCTCAAATTTTTATATTTTCATCTAATTTATATCTTTTAAGTAATCTTTCTACATATTTTGAAGTTTTTAACTCTCAAGAAGGATTTTCTTCTATATAATCATCTATAGAAGTAGTTCTATACATTAAAGATTTATTTATATCAGAAACAGTTATTTTTCAAGTACTTAAATAATTATTTAATAGTTCACTATATTTTGTAACTTCTTTATAATCAGCAATTTCTAGACCTTTGGTTGTATTTTGTTTTCATTCTTTTAAAATAATTTTTCAATCTTTATCTATTCAAGCCATAGATATTCATCTTTTATTTAATCCAGAAAAAATACTTCAAAGTAAAAAAGGTCTATTTTCATTTTTGATTTCATTTAAGTTTTCTAAAATTTTTTTTACTAATTCAAAACTCATTCATTTTGATTTAATTTCTTCTTTTAATTCCTCAAGTTTAGTTTGAGTTTCTTTTTTTATATTTTGTCATTCAGGATTATTTTTAGTTTCTCTAGAAAGAGAGATAACTTTTTTTTCTTGTTGTTTTTCAGGAGTATTTATTTCTGTACTTGCCATATTTTAATTTTTAAATCATAAAGTTATTTTTATTCTATCATATTTGACTTTATTTTGCAAAGATTAAGCAACTCACTTCATAGTAGAAGTTAATTTTGAGGCATAATTACTATCTGTAGCATATCAAGCTTTTGCTATTTCTATAGCAAATTTTATAGGGTCATTTGAGTAATTAAACGCATTTGCATATCTAGGATTTTTTATAAGAAAATTTGCATAATCTCTAAAAGATTCTTCTATACTATCATATATTCTAAAAGGTTCTTTTTTTCTTATCATTTTTCCATTTATTTCTTCATTTGTCCATAATAAAATAGATTTTCATCATTTTTTAGCTTTTATACCAAAAAGATTATTATAATTTACAGCTAAAGCTGATGTTCCCCAAGCTGATTCAAGTCCAGCTTGAGATATAACAACTTGCCAAGGAATTTTAAATTCATTTTCTATTTGTTTTGCAATATCTTTATACTTTGCAATAAAGTTTTCTTTATCTTTTGGAGTTTTTTCTTTTCATTTAATAATTCTTCATGGAGTTTCAGTTGTATCAGCTTCCTCATATTCTCAATATTCTCATGAACTTCAAGTTCAGCGAAGCAATGCTTGCAATATTGCAAGAATAATTCAAATAATTCAGCCATTTTCTATTTTTATAGTATCAAATAAATCTCAACTAGAATTTAAAACTTCTTGTACTTTAGCTTTTTCTTCTCAAGATAAATTTGTATTATCAAGATTTGCACTTACTTTTTTCAAATCTTCTTTCTCAACTCTTTCTCCAGCTAAACAACTTTGAGTTTCATTTATGATTTCAAGTTTTTTTCTTTGTAATTCTTTTAGTTCCAGTTTTAAAGCCTCTATATGAGAGAAATAAGAAGGATCTTTAGAATTTTTGAAATCCTCTAGAGTTTTTTTAGCTTTTGAGATTTCTTGGTCAATTTTTTGCAATTTATCTTTACAGTTGTTATCAACTTTTATTTCTGGATTTAACATATTTTAAAAAAATTAAATTATAATCCCATTTATTTTACTATATTTTTAATTTAATTGCAAAAATTTCAGTTTTTAATAAAATCAAAAAAATATTTATAAATTATTTTTATGATTTACCGTTTATTTAAATATTCTATTAAAAATATTTTGAGAAATAAATTTCTTTCTTTTTCTTCAGTTTTGGTTTTGGCTTTACTTATGTTTTTTATAAATATTTTGATGATAATGCATAATTTAAGCTCAAATTTGATAGAAACTGTAAATTCAAAACTTACTATTTCACTTTACTTAAAAGATGAATTTGGTTTGGATAATATAGAAGTTCAAAAACTAAAAAAAGAGATTTCTACAAAGACGCCAAGTGTAAAAATAGAATATAAATCAAAAGAAGATGTTTTAGAAGAAATGAGAAAAAAAGATGAAGAATTTGTTAGTATTATCAAGTCCCAAAATCCGCTTCCAGCAACTATAAATCTTTCAAATATAAAAATAGAAGAATATGAAAAACTAAATTATATTATAGAATCAAAACTTTGGATTTTATCAGATTTTAGGACAAATTCTACTTATGATTATAGAACTCAATATGAAAGAATTTTAAAAATTATTTCTATACTAAAAACTCTAAAGTTGGCTTTGTATATTATTATTTGAATATTTTTACTTTCAATATTTGTTATAACTTATTCTATAATTTGAAATTTTATTTACCATTATAGAGATGAAATTTACATAACAAAATTAGTTTGATGAAGTGATAGTTTTATTTATGGGCCATTTGTTTTTCAATGAATTATTTATTCTGTTTTGTGATTTTTGATTTCAACAAGTGTTTTTATAGTTTTTGTAAATAATTTAAGTATTATTTTTGATAAAGCAAAAGTTAAAGAATATATCATAAATAGTGATTTGAACTATATTTTACTTTTTCAACTTGTAATATTTATTTTTATTTGAAGTTTTAGTTCGTTTTTATCTTCTAGGAAATATATAAAATAACCTTCCTAACTTCTTGTCAGGTGGAAAATTCTATATTTATAAAATTTTATAAAAGCTAAAAAGCTTTTATTTTTTTGCAAAAATGTACTAACTTATATACCAAATCCTTGTAAAAATTATTTATTTATGTTAAAATATAGCTAAATACTTTTAATTTATTTTTATGTTAGATAATAAACAAAAAATTATAAAGATACTAAAAGAACTAGAATGAGTTTGGCCTTTGGCTTTGTGATTTAAAAACCTCATCATTTTAACTAATAATAATGATTTTATAAATTTGGTATATGATGTAATTACACAATCAATTAAACAAACAAAATTGGATATAGATTATGAAAAAAAGATGATATTAAGCCAAAAAATAAAAAAAATTAAAAAAGAAGAAAGCTTTAAAGAAGATTTAGATGACTTTCTTGAAAATAATATAAATGTAATTTAAAAATATGGAAGAATTAAAATACATAGTCTCAAAAGAATCTCAAAAAGGAGAATGAATCTCAATAGATGAGATTAAAAAACTTGATAAACAAAAACTTTGAGAAACTTTATCAAATCTTGATTCTAATTTGAAAGACGTTCTTTTAGTTTGACTTAAAAGACTTATTAAAGAAAATTTATCACTTCTTCAAAATTCAAAAGATACTTCTGCAAATAAAAAAGCAATAGTTTATGCTCTTCAAATATTTTGAAATTTAAATTGAATGAACATAAAAATAGATTGAAATTATACTCGTGAGCTTGATAGTCTAGATTTTAAAAATTTATTTAATGAAACAAAAACAAATAAAACATCTATTTCAGAGAAATTAGGTTTATCAATGGATAAGCTTAAAGATGCTAAAAATTTAGGTGATTTTTTAAATACTACTATTGAAACATTACTGAAAAAATATGTTCAAAAACTTAATTCTCCAGAGTGAATTTCACTTAAAACTTCAGAAATTTACAAAGAATTAGTAATTTTAATTCAGGAAATAGATGAAAATTTACCAGATGGAAATATATATAAATGAAATTCGCATTTAATAATTAATAATTTTTTAACTCCAAAAGAAAACTGAGAGAAACTTATTAACTTAGTAATTGATAAATTACTAAACCCAAATGAAAAGGAAATTAAATCATCTGATATTGACTCATTAAAAATAGCAATGAAATGATGACTTTGAATGCTTATAGATATTGCAAAAACATCAAGCGATGAGAAACTAAAAAGTTATATAAATGAGTTTAAAAATATACCAAAAATCAAAGAATATATATCAAAAGTTCCTGAATTTGATAAAATATTTGATTTATTTATATCACTTTTAAAAACTTTAGATAAAAATGAGTTATTTTCTCAAATTGATATATTTTTTAGGGGAAATACTGATAATTTATTAAAACTTTCAAATAAAAAACCATGAGAAAAAATAGATGATAAAATAAAACTTGAAGTAATTAATTGAGTATGGAAAATAGTTGATAGTTTAATTACAAAAGATAGAGTAAATATAGCGCTAGATAAAGTATCTCAGTTTGAATTTTTGTGCAAAAATCCATTTGTTTCTCAAATCATGGATATAATAAATAGTTCAAAATTATCTCAAGATGATAAATATGCATTATTTAAAGAAATATCAAAACTTGTTTTAAATACTACTTCACAGAATTTTAAAGATAAAACAGACCAATCTCAAAAAATAAAAACATCACTAAATACAATAATTGAATTAATTTCAAAATTCAACAAAGAATGAAAACTAGATGAACAAAAAGTAATTAAATTAGTAAAAGAATTACTAAATTGATGAGAAGAGATGTCTTTTATGGAAAAGATAAAAAAAATAAGAAATTTAAAAGAGTTATTTAGCTTTTTAAACGATAATTTTGATACTATTAAGACTTTTATTTGGACAAGTTTAAAATGATGAAATGGACTTGATGATGCTATAAAATACTTTATGCGTAAATATAAACTATCTGATAATATTGTTAAAGCTTGATGAAATCTTATAGAAAGACTTGAAAAAACATTTAGTTTGAATACTGCAGATATGATTTTATCTATAAGAAAAACTTTACTTGAAGATAAATCTTGAGGTACTCAAAAAATTGAAGAGAATAAATCAGAAACACAAAAAGCAGCTCAAGATATATGAGGTATTGTGGTTGATAAGATATCAAAAAGATGATTTGAATTTATAAAAACAAAACTTAATTCTTTAGATTTAAATCAAAAGAAACTTACAAAAGAAGATATAATTAATTCTATTTTTTCTTGAATTTGAGATATTTTTAAAGATTCAGAATTAAAAAATAGAGTATTTGAAAATTTAAAAAAACTTTGAGCAAAAATTGATAATAAAGAACAATTTATACAAAATCTTATAACTTATTTCTTAAATAATTCTGAATTTAAATCAGTTATTAATAATGTTTCTACAATATTAATAAAAAGATTGTCTAATTCCAAAGACATTTCTGGAGAACTTGATAATATAAAAAATGATATAAACAAATTAATTAATGATTTTATAAAAAACTATGAAAAATTATGAGTTAATTGAGTTGTAAAAACATTTAATGAAACAAAATTATTTGATGAAAAAACAAAAAATGATATGTTATTAACCTCGCTAACTATTACATATGATTATTTTAAAGAACCTCAAAATATAGAATTACTTTTAAAATCGTTTCCAGAAATTTCAAAAAAATTACCTGTATGAATTTCTGAGTCAAAAATTTCAAAAATATTAGTTGATTTTTTAAAAGCTATACCAAAAAATGTAATTGAACAAGTATTATTAGCAGAATTTAAAAATGGATTTAATTTTGAAGATTTAAATAAAGAAAATATCTTAAATTTATTTAATAAAATACTTTTAAGTAAAGAAGTTAATAAAGATGCAATATTACAATCAGTAATTGACTTAGAACTTTGAAAAGTTTCAGGTTTAAATGCAGAAAAATCTTGAGAAAAGACAGAAATAAGTAAGGAATTAATATCATCATGAATTGATAGTTTATATACACTTTTATCTTCAGCTTCTAAAGATAAAGTTAATGCTTTGATAACCAGTTTAGGTCTTGATAAAATCTTTTCAGAAGCTTTAGATACTACTTTTAAAAATATTCCAAAAGAAATTTTAAAAAAAACTTTAATTTGAAATATTGATTTTATTGATTCTAGTATAAACTGAAATGTTGATATAAATAAATGATTAAAATTTGTTTCAGAATTATATAAAAATATACCAGTAGAAAAAAGACTTTTAGTAGTAGATGATTTAGTTTGAAATTTATCTTGAAGAAAAGAATGATGGTGAAATGATTTTAAAATTGATAGTGTAAATTCTAAATATTTATCTGATATAATTTATGCTACATTAGATACAAATGATATAGATAAATTGCTTTCTATTGTTTCAAAACTATCTCCTTCACTTTGAACTTTATTATCACAAAAAGATTTTTTAGATAAAAGTAATTTATCTGTTTGAGTTTCAATATTTAAATCGATTTCAAAAGAAAAATTTCAAAATTTTTTACAAAAAAATCAATATGAGATTAATTCTTTAATGGTCTCAAAAGACAAAAATGTAGCTTTAAAATTAGCTATTGAATTATTCTGAGATGTGAATAGTTTTAACTTAAAAGAGAATTTATCAAAAGATAAAAAATTATCTAAAAATGAAAATTTTATTATTGATATGTCTTTTTCAATTCAAAAATCATTTGAGAAAAATAAATCTAAATTAGAAAATATAATTAAAATTTGAAAAAAAATAAAAAATCATTTTGAATCTTGAGAGAAGGATTTAGCTAAAAATTGATTAACAAAGCAGGAAATTGTAAAATTTTCAGAAGATTTATTTGATATAATAAGCGATACACTTGATATTGAATTAAAAAATATTATGGAAGAACAATGACTATCTAATATAACTGATGCAAGAATAAAATTGGCAGAAAGGTTTGATATTCCAGCTTCAATTTGAGACTCTAAAATAGATATGTCAAAAATAAGTTTTTTTGATTTCTTTATGAGTAATCCTTGATTTTCTATATATTGGGGATTAGCATATTTATTTAAATGAAAGGATTATGTTATAAAAAATGCAGGAATTGATTTTTTTCAAGATAAGTCTAAAAAGTGAGATTTTTCAAAAATGATATGAACATATTTTTCTTAAAAAATAAAATCTTATAGGCTTTTTTTTTAAAATTCTTTTTTTATAAAATCAAGATAATCTTTTGCACTTCAGAAATTATAATAAACAGAAGCATATCTTATATAAGCAACTTCATCTATCTTTTTTAATTCTTCTAAAACAAACTCTCAAATATCACGAGAAGTTATTTTTCTTTTGTTTAATAATTTTTGTTCAATATTAAACATTATATTATCGATGATTTTTATACTTACTCATTTTTTATTAAAAGCTTTTAAGATACTAGAGTAAAGTTTTTTATCATTGTATTCTTCCATCTTACCAAGAGTTTTTTCCACCATCAAAGATACTTTTTCATATTTTTCAAAAGTATTAAATCTGTTTCCACAATTTAGACATTCTCTTCTTCTTTTTATTGATTTTCCATCATCAGTAATTCTAGAATCAAGAACCTTTGTTTCGGTATTTCAACAAATTGAACAGTACATAAAGTATTGATTAAATTTTAGTTTAAAGTAATTATATTCTTATTTCACATTTTTCAACAAATTTGTTTGCAATATTTTTAAAGTCAATTAATTCACTATTTAAAAAACTTTCTCAAGCAAAATTTTTTTCAAGTGTATTTCATCATTTATAGTTTTGTAGAAAATATTTTTTTGCTCCAAATATTTGTTTCACAACTTTTTCAAAATCATCTAAAGTATGATAATTTTTTATTAAAGTAGTTCTAAATTCGTTATCAACTCCTGAATTCTTAATTAGTTCTATACTTTCAAAATATTTTTCTTTGTAATATTTTATTCAAAGCAAATCTTCTAAATTTTCATAATCTCACTTTATATCCATTGCTATATAATCAACTAATTTATTTTGAATTAGTTTTTTTAAAATTTCTGGATTTTGTCAGTTAGTATCAAGTTTAACTAAAAATCCCATGTCTTTTATTTTTTGACAAAATTTTTCTAAATCTTTTTGCATTGTAGGTTCTCATCAGCAAATAACAACTCCATCAAGAAGTCATATTTTAGTACGCAAAAAATTAAAAAATATTTCTTTAGGAATAAAGTCTTTTATCTGACTAATTTTTTCAGGTAAAACAAAATCACTATTATGACAAAATTTACATCTTAAATTGCATCAAGCAGTAAATAAAATGCAAGCTACCTTGTCAGGAAAATCAAGCAAAGTAGTTTTTTTAATTCAAGAAATTAACATATTAATTTTTATAATCAGCTATAAATTGAGAATTACAACTTATATCTTTTTTAAAATATTTTCTAGAATAAAATTCTGATTTTTTTCAAGTGTTGAATTGACTTACAGGTCTAAAATATCCCATGACCCTAGTATAAATTTCACATTTAGTTCTTTCCATATATAAATTATTAAAAAATAAAATTGTTTAGCAGTATAAATTTTTCTTGTTTCAAGATCAAATTTTTCTCATTTATATCCGATTTCTTCATCACATTTTGGACAAAAATCATGTTCTCAAACTATGTATCCGTGTTTAGGATATATAGAGAAAGTTGGAGTTATTGTGATGTAAGGTACCCCGTAATTTTCTAAAACCTTTTTTACAAGTGATTTACAAGCATGTCAATCACTTACTTTTTCTCAAAGGTATAAGTGAAGTACAGTTCATCAGGTATATTTACATTGTAATTCATTTTGATGTTCTAAAGCTTCAAATGCATCATCAGTAAATCAAACTGGTAGCTGAGTTGAGTTTGTATAATAAGGGGCTTCTAGAGTACCAGCTTGGATAATATCAGGAATTTGTTTTTTATCCTCTTTAGCAAATCTGTAAGTAGTTCATTCTGCTGGAGTTGCTTCAAGATTGTATAAATTTCCAGTTTCTTCTTGGTATTCACGTAACTTTTCTCTCATCATTTCTATTATTTCAATTGCAAAATCTTTTCACCACTGCGTTGAAATATTTTCTTTTGAATTTGTAAAGTTTAAAATAGCTTCATTCATTCAATTAATTCAAATTGTAGAAAAATGATTTCTGAAAGAATGTAGATATCTTTTTGTATAAGGATAAAGTCCGGCATCAAGCCGATGTGTTAGTTCTTTTCTTTTTAATTCTAAAGAAATTTTTGCTTGGTTCATTAAATATAAAATTCTCTGCTTAAATGCTTCTTTATTACTTTTAGTATTGTAACCAATACGAGCAAGATTTATTGTTACTACTCAAATACTTCATGTCATCTCAGCTGAACCAAAAAGTCCATTTCATCTTTTGAGTAATTCTTTTAAATCAAGTTGTAATCTACAACACATACTTCTTACAGTACCTGGAGTATAAGCATCAGGATTAACTTGTTTTGAAATGGTTCAGTCAGAATTTTTAATTTTCTTAAATTGACTTCAAATGAAATTCTGGAAATATGGAATTCAATATTTTGCAGTCATTTCAAATATTCCATCAACAATTGGATTATTCCAATCAAAATCTTTAGTGATATTATAAGTAGGAATTGGGAATGTAAATACATTTCATTTTGCGTCTCAAGCTGTATAAACTTGAATTAATGCTTTATTGATAATGTTCATTTCTTCTTGTAATTCTCCAAATTTTTTTTCATAATATCATTCCTGAACTCATCCTAAGAATAATGCTTTATCTTTTAAATCTTCAGGACAAACAAGATCTAAAGTGATATTTGTAAATGGAGTTTGAGTTCACCATCTAGAAGGAACATTTAATCAAAATATGAAGTTTTGCATTTGTTGAACTACATATTTATAAGTTTTATTATAAATAAAATTGTTTTTTTCCTCGATTGAATCAAATAAAGCTTTAGTAGCTTCTAATTCTTTTATTACTCATTTTTTATATTTATGAACAAAGGGAGCTAAATATGTATCAAATGAAGAAAATGCTTGTGCTCAAGCCTATTCGTTTTGCAAAGTTCAAAGGAAGTTAATCATTTGATTTATTGCTGCTTGAAGATTTTTTGGTGGAGCTGATTCAAGTCTATTGGGTAATCCATTAAATCAAAGTTCAAGTAATTGTCTTAAACTCCATCCAGCATAGTATCAGCAAAACATATCTGAATCATGGATATGATAATCTCAGTTTCTATGTAAATCTCAAACTTCTTTTGGATAAACGTGAGATAACCAATAGTTAGCTGTAACTTTACCTGAAGTATTTAAAATTAATCAACCTAAAGAATATCAAGAATTTGCATTTGCATTTACTCTCCAATCAGATTTATTTAAATATTCTTCAATTGTATTTCCAACTTCTATAGTTATGTTTTTAGCAACTCTTGAAAGTCTTCTTTGTTCTCTATAAAGAATATATTTTTTAGCAACACTGTCGTGTCCTTTTTTATTAAAGTTTCTTCAACTACATCTTGTATTGTTTCAACTTCTGGAATAGATTCTCATTTAGATATAAGATTTTTAATAACATCTGATACTATATCATCAAGATGCGAAAAATCATTTCATCCAGCAGCGATTATGGCATTTTTATTGCTTTTTTGATTTTGTCTCAGTCAAAAGTAGCAATATTCCTATTCCTCTTTTTTACCTTAAAAATAACAATAATTAATAAAAATTAAATAAAACATATAGTATTTTTTAATACTAAAACACTATATATAGTATTTAATTTTTGTAAAATTAATTTTTAAAAATCTTTATTGACTTTTAAATTTTATAGGTTGATTTTGGATGTTTATTGATAAATAAATGATTTTTATAAATCAAAAAATATTTTTTTGACAAATGAAAAAATAAAAATAAAATACCTATGGTGTAGGTATTTTATTTTGTGAATCTTATATGAAAAAGAAAATTCCAGTGTATGGGATGCATTGTAAGGCTTGTGAATTACTTATAGAAAATAAACTTTCTGAAATATCATGAATAAAACTTGAAAGCATTTCTCAAGGGAATAATTGTATAGAAGTTGATGTAAAAAGTAGTAAAAATCTAGATGAAATTAAAAAAGTTATCGAAGAATTAGGTTATCATACACAAGAAAAAAAAGTTAAAAAAAATGATATTTTTGATTATATAATAATAATTTTAACTTTTATAATTTTTTGAATTTTATATCTTTTATTTAAAGATATTATTTTTTTTGAAAATGTTTTAAAAAATAATAATTTAAGTTTTTTTGTTATTTTATTTATATGACTTGTAGCATCTTTATCAAGTTGTTTAGCTGTTACTGGTTGAATAGTTTTATGATTTTCAAAATATATTGATACTTCAAAAAGTACTTATTCTCATCTAAAAATTCAAGCAAGTTTCCATATTTGAAGAATAGTTTGATTTGTGATTTTAGGTTGAATTCTTTGAAGTATTTGATGACTTTTATGATCATTTGGATTTTTAAATAAATTCTTGTTACTTTTAGCATGAATCTTTATGCTGTATATGTGACTGAATATGATGGGATTTGTAAAATTTAAATTAAGTATGCCAAAATCATTTGGTGGTAAAATATTAAGCATAAAAAATCCTGCCTTTACTCCTTTAGTATGAGCTTTAACTTTTTTCTTACCATGTGGATTTACTCAAAGTATGCAAGTTTATGCTGCAAGTTCTTGAAGTTTTTTGACTTGAGCAATGATAATGTGAACTTTTGCGCTCGGGACTATGCCAGTATTATTTTTAGTTTGATTTTGAAGTAGTTATTTGAAAGATAAAGATTTTAATTATATAAATAAAGTTATTTGAGTATTGGTAGTATATTTTAGTATATTTATACTTTCAGGATTTTTAAATATGTTTAATTTAAATATTTCTGTTTCAAATAATACTTTTCAAACAAATATTAATTTAATAGAATTAAAAGAAATTACAATAACCCATAATTGATTTTGATTTGAAAATGTGATTTTAAAGTGAGCAAAAAATTATAAATTAACTATTCTACCAGAAAATGATTGATTTGGATGTATGTTTACTTTAACTATCCCGTGAATTGATGAAAATGAGTATCCAGTTAAAAAGTGAGTTCCAATAGTTATAAATATAAGAAACCCAATTCCTTGAAAATATAAAGCTGTTTGTACTGCAATGTGAATGAGACATTGAAATATAATAATAAAATAAAAAGAAACTTTAAAGTTTCTTTTTATTTTAATTTATTTAATAATTTTTCTATTTCTTTTAAGTATTCTTTTGATTTATCTCTTAAAAATGTTTCAGCATGATTATCAAAATCATGAACTAATTTATTTCTAATTTTATGAAGTTCCCAAATTTTATCTGAATCTCAAATAATAATTGGTTTTTGTTTTAATATTTCTCAAAAATCTCAATTATATCCAGCTTCTAAAAGTATTTTGTGATAAAGTTTATCACTGTCAATTATTTTTTCTTTTGATGAAATATTTGCCTTGATTTGTTTTACTTTTTTCTCAAAATCTTTAATTTTTTCAAAAGAAAGTTTTTTTGATTTTTTTCACCAAATAAAGGCGATGTAAATTACTACTAAAAAGATGATTATTATAAAAATATATATTATATAGTTTTGCATAATGTTTCTGTTATGTAGTTTTATTAGTATTTATTTTTTAAGTAAAAAGTCAATTATTTTTATTTTTTGCTACTAATTTTTGTTATCATTTCTTTTTTTGTATAATCCAGATGAACTTCATCATTTGTATTTTCATTTATCTCAAGAATAACTTCTTTTTTCTTTTGCTCTAACTACAAGTGGTTTTATAGGATTTTTGTCTTTAAATATTTTTAAAACAATTTTAGCTATATTTTTTGGTAAATCTATATAAGAAAAATTTTTTAATAAATCTATTTTTCAAGCTCATAAATCTCAAAGACCAGTTTCTCTTGCAATAAATGATAGTAAATTCCCAGGACTATCAATTCAGTTTATTTTTCATTTTGCAATAAAAACTCTTATCATTCAATCATTTTTTGATACATAATTTTTTTCATCTCTATCAATTGATTTTTCTTTTAAAGTAAAATCTTTATAACTTAAGGCATTAAATGCATCTTTATAGAATTTTTTAAGAAGCGCTGAAATTAGTATTTTAGGGTCTTTTCATTTTAATATTTCTTCAGCAATATCTAAATAATCATTTTCTTCTTTAGAAATGATATTTTCAATATCAGCAATTAATGAAGCTTTTTTATGATTTACTACTTCTTTTCAATTAGGTAGATTTTCTTTTTTTATTTTAGTTTTAATAGTTCTTTCAATGAAAAAAAGTTTTTTTGTATCAGCATTTGATACTATGCTTATAGCAGTCCCTGTTTTTCCAGCTCTACCAGTTCTACCTATTCTATGAGTATAACTTTCTGGATTGTCTGGTAATTCAAAATTTACTACATGAGTTAAATCCGAAACATCAATTCATCTAGCTGCAACATCAGTAGCAACAAGTATTGGAATTGATTTTTTTTTAAATCTATTTAAAACTTTTTCCCTCATTGCTTGTTCAATATCTCAGTGAATTGCTTCAGCTAAATATCATTTTTGTGATAGTTTTGAAGCAACTTCATCAGTTTCAGCTTTTGTTCTACAAAATATTATTCAGTAAAATAGAGGAGTTATATCAAGTATTCTACATAAAACATCAAATTTATGACCTCTAGGTGCTTCATAATAAACTTGGCTTATTTTGTTATTTGTTAATTCTTCTTTTTTAATAGAAATAGTTTCATAATCTCTCATATAGTTTTTTACTATATTTAAGATAAAAGGAGGCATAGTTGCGGAGAATAAAAATACTCTTTTTTCAATTGGTGCAAATTTTAAAATTTCCTCAATTTCTTCTCTAAATCATACATTTAACATTTCATCAGCTTCATCAAGTACGAAATATTTTATAGAGTTGAGTTTAAGTCTTTCTTTATGTAAGTGGTCAGTTATTCTTCCTGGAGTTCAAACTATTATTTGAGGTCCAGATTTTAAAGCCTGGATTTCAGATATGATATTTTGTCATCCGTAAAGTAAAACTATATTTACATAAGAGTTCTTAGAAAATGATTTTAATTCTTCCGTTATTTGTATAGCTAATTCTCTGGTTGGAGTTAAAATTAAAGCTTGAGGTGAATTTAATTTTTTGTTAATTTTATCAAGAATTGGTAATCAGAAAGCTGCAGTTTTTCAGCTTCAAGTTTGAGCTTGCCCTACAATATCTTTTTCAGTGTTCAATGCAAAAGGTATAACTCAAGCTTGGATTGGAGAAGGGGTTTTATAACCTTTTTCTTCAACAGATTTTAAAATTTCTTTAGATAAGCCTAGAGATTCAAAAGTAATTTCTGTCATATAAAAAATTAGTTAGTAAAAGTAAAAGGTAAAATAAGCAAAAAATAAAAGCATTAAAATATGAGATTTATAAAAGAGCTATATCTACCTTAAAATAGTTAAAATTTTAGGTAAGTTTTTGTTTTTTCGCTATATTTAATACTTTTAAAAGTATGATTTTTTTGAAAAACTATTCTAAAATTTATAACAAAGGTATTACATTATATATAAAAAACTCTAAAAATCTAATTTAAATTTAAATTTAAAAATTCACTATTTATACTTTTAAATATATCTTTATTATACATTTCTAAACAAGAAAAAATTTGTATAAAATAACTTTCAAGCAAAATCTGATTGCTATTTTTTTTATCAAGTCATCTTGATTCTAAATAAAAAAGTTTGTCATCTGGAATTCTTTGGGTTTTACTTGAATGGCTAACTTGAACGTCATTTGAATAAATAAAAAGTTTTGGAATAGAGTTAATGGTTCATTTTTCTCAAATAAAAATATTTTCTAGTTCTAGTTTTGCTTCTATTTTTTTTGAGTTTTTTTCTATCTTTATACTTGAGTCAATTCAGATTTTATTTTCTTTTATAATAGAAATAATATTTAGATATGCTTTTGAATTAAGAGAATTTATTTGAGAGGCGATATTTGAAATAAGATTTGAATTATTACTTATAAAAAGTGATTTAAAATTTAGAGAAGAATTGTTTTTAAATTGATTTATAATAATATTTTTAGGACTAATTTCACTAAAAAATCCATAAAAATCCACTTTTGAGTTTTCTGCAATATTTATAATTATATCATTTTCTAGGTTTTTTAAAAATAAAGAAACATAAATATTTTTTTCAATATTTATTTCATTTCAAAATTTCTTATCAATTACGTAAAATCAAATTTTGTTAATATTTGACATTTTTAATAATTTAAAATCTAAAATCATCCTTCAAATTCCATACTTATAAGAATATTCATTTCACTAGCATATTCAAGAGGTAATTCTTTTAATATCGGGGAAATAAAACCATTTACTATCATAGAATTTGCTTCTGCTTCAGAAATTCACCTAGACATTAGGTAAAATAAATATTTTTCATCAATTTTTCAAGCACTTGCTTCATGAGCAACAGTTGAAAAGCTATTATCTATTTTTATATTTGGAATTGCATTGTTTGAAGATATTTCATCTAAAATTAATCAGTCACAATCTATTTTTGAAATTGCTCAGACTGCAGTTTTCTTGATGTCTATAAGTCATCTGTAAGTTGAAATTCCACCTCATTTTGAAATTGATTTTAAGAAAATCTTTGAAGAAGTATTTTTTCAAATATGAATTACTTTAGCTCCGGTATCTTGATTTTGCCCAGTATTTGCAAACGAGATTCCTAAATGTTCAGCAGAAGAATTATCACCAAGTAAAACTGAACATGGATATAACATAGTTGTATTACTTCCAAGATTTCCTCAAACCCACTCTATTTTTCAATTTTCTTCAATAATTGCCCTTTTTGTGTTTAAATTAAAAGTATCTAAACTCCAATTTTCTACTGAACTATAACGTATAAAAGCATTTTTTCAGACAAATATTTCTACTCATCCAGCATGAAGAGAATTTTTATCATATTTTGGTGCAGAACATCATTCTATATAATGTGCCTGAGAACCCTCTTCTAAAATAATTAAAGTATGTTCAAATTGTCATCCAGATTTTACATTCATACGGAAATATGATTGTAATGGTTTAGAGATTTTTATTCAAGCAGGAATATATAAAAATGTTCATCAGCTCCAAACAGCATAATGAAGAGCAGAGAATTTATGATTAGTCAAAGGAATAGATTTTGAAAAATATTTTTTGATTATTCTTTCATAATCAGGATTTTGCAATGCGTGAGTCATATCATCAAATATAACTCATAAGTTAATAAGTTCTTGTTTTAAATTATGATATACAGTTTCACTATCATATTGAGCTCAAACTCAAGCTAAAGCTTTTTTTTCTGCTTCTGGAATTCAAAGTCTATCAAAAGTTTTTTTAATATTTTCAGGTACATCATCCCAAGATTTATTATCTCAAGCTCACTTTGGTTTTGCAAAATAGTAAATACTGTTTAAATCAAGTTTTTCTAAACTTGGTCACCAATTTGGCATTTCTTTTTTATTAAATATTTCTAAAGATTTTAGTCTTAAATCAAGCATCCAAGAAGGTTCTTTGTTTGAAGATGAAATTTGTTTTACAACATCTTCATTTATTCAAGCAATTAGTTTTGTTTTATAACTAACTTTATCATGAAAATCCCAAGTTCAAGAAATGTTTATATTATTTAGATTTGACATTTTTAGTTTTTTTAATATAAATTTTTTACTAGCAAAAAGGAGAAAACTATGGAACTAATTGTACTTTATGTGATTAATCTTTTTTCTTGTCCTTTAAAGAAGTTTCTTTTAGAACTTCAATACATGAGACTTTTACAAAAAAAACACACTTATTAGTTCCTCTAAGCCAGAAACATCTGGCTTTATTTAAATCCTTTTTTTCAAATTTCTTTTACTAACTCTAATCATCAACTTTTTTCAATAATTCAATCTTTTAATACATAAACTTTATCAAAATGTAAATAATCTAAAATTTTAAATTGATGAGTTATTACTATTATAGAATTATTTTCATTATTTAGTTTTTTAATAAAACTTGATACAATTTTAAAAGCATCAATATCAAGTCAAGAGTCTATTTCATCAAGTATTATATATTTTGGTTCTAGAAGTTTTGCTTGCAAAACTTCTATTTTCCTTTTTTCTCCTCCGCTAAATCATACATTAAGATCACGAGATAAAAAACTTTCAGGTATTTGTAATTCTTCTAAATATTTTTTTAAAAATCTTTTAAATACAAAAGGACTTAGTTTTGATATCGGTGCTTTTTTTTTGACACTGCTAACTTTGTTTTCTAAATAATTATTATAAATTATTCTTAAATATTCTCATAAATTTACTCAAGGTATTTCAGGAATATTTTGAAAAGACAAAAATAGTCAAGCTTTACTTCTTTCATCAACTTTTAGAGAATTTAGATTTTTTTTATTAATTAGAACTTCTCAAGAAACATATTCATAAACTGGATTTCACATTAAAAACTGAAATAAACTTGATTTTCAACTTCCATTTTTTCATAAAACTAAATAATTTTTTCATATTTCAAAATCAAGAGTTATTCATTTAAGTATTTCTTTTTCTTCCGCATTTATTTTTAAATCTTTTATTTTTATCATAAAAATTAAATCATTACTAATTTAGTAATATTTTATATAAAAAAAATTTTTTTTCAAGATTAAAAAATAAAAAATCCCTGCAATTTTACAGGGAAAAAATTATTCTTTTTTATTATCTTCATCTTTTATTGCCTCATCTAAAGTCCAAAAATCTTCAGTTTTTTTCTTAGGTTTAGTAGATTTTTCTTCTTCTTTTTCCTCTACTTTCTTTTTTGTTTTTGGTTTTTTTTCTTCACTTGATTTTTTAACATTTTCTTCCTGAACAATTTCTATAGTTTTATCTTGAATTTCTTCACTTTTTAATTTATCAGTACTTAATGCTCATTTTAACCAATCTGGAATTTTTTCTTCCTCAAACTTAGTTTCAATAAGTTCTGGAACTTCTGCTTCAATTTGAGGTTGAATAATTTCTTCTTTTTTTAGTTCTTCTTGAAGAACATCTTCATTTTTTATGTTTTCTTCCTTAACAACTTCTTGTGATTTTGTATCAGTACTTAATGCTCATTTTAACCAATCTGGAACATTATCTTTTCTTTCTTTTTTTATTTCTTCTGTTACAGAAGTAGTAGTTTCTTCTTTTGATTGTTCTTCTAGTTTTGTTTCAATAATTTCCTCTTTTGGCTTTTCTTGTCTTATAATATTTTCTTCTACTTTCTTTTTTTCTATTTCTTCAACTGGTTTTGTATTTGCTAATTCTCATAAAATATCGTTTGATTTACTAGAAGTTTTTTCTATTATAAAATCTTGTAATCAAAGATTTTTATTTTTATTTGATATTTTAAACCAAACATAAAATCAAATTATTACAAATATTAATCAAGCAAATAATATACCTATAAATTTTATAACTGAAGAAAGTAATCAAATAATTTTATTAGATTCTCAACTATCACTTTCCACATTTTGTTTTATTTCTTCCGGAATATTATCAACTGATCCATAAATAAATACTTGTAATTGAGTTTTTATAGTAATTTTATCTTCTTTTGTTATTAAAGGAGTATTTTTTATTATTTCAAGAATTTCTTTTCATAAAACCTTGTTTTCTTCTATTTTATCAGGATTTGATTTTATTAAATCTAGATTATAAATTATATCTTCATACTCAATTAATTCTTTTGGAATAAGATTTTTTACTACATTATAAGCCATATTTCTTACAGATTGATCCTCTTGTCATTCTATCAAAAATGATTCTAAAAGATTTATTATTTCTATTCAATTTGGTAGCGATAAACTATCAATATATCATTCAAATTCTAAAATAATTTTAGTTTTTTCGTTTATATGAAACCATTCTTCTTGCAGTTTTTGAACATATTGCATAGCTTTTAATCTATGTTCTTGTGGTAGTGAAGAAACAAAAGATTTTAGTTTTTCAATTTTTGCTTTTTCTGAAACACTAACTCAGCTGAAAGTTAAAGTATTTATATCTATTTCTTCATCTTTTATGTATTCTTTTTCTATAGTTATATCTTTTGATTCTATTATTTTTGATTGAGAGTCTAGTAAAAATATTCTAAAAGTTTGTTTTTTATTTTCATTTAAAACTATTTCTAAAAGTCCTGCTTTTTCAAAACTAGTATCATTTTTATTATCAATATCATCATCTTTTCCACCATTTAAATCATTATCAATATTTATATCAAAATCAACCCCATAATTTACAACTCATGATAAAGTTCAAATATTTACAATAACTTTGTCATTTTGATTTAAAAGTAAAATTTTATCATCTTTTATTTCTGGAAAACTAAACAAAGTTAATGAATCTGCATTTTTTGCTATAAGCATATTTTTTAGATTTTTTACTACTTCTTTAGTTTTTGATTTTGATTTAGTTCATTCTGTTATTTTCAAACTTACTTCATGAACTGTTTTTTTATCTGTAAAAGTATGAGAAAAATAATTTTTGTTTTCTATAATAGTTCCATCTCATAAATTCCAAGTAGAATAATCAAATTTTCAAGAACTTGTGTTGAAAAATAAATATGTATCTCAAATAGAAATATAGTTAAATTCTGGTTCTAGTATATTTGCAACATTCATTTCTATAGTTCTAACATTTGTCATTCATTTGTATTTTACTCTAACTTTTGAATAAAAAGTTCAAGAATTTTTAAAAACATAAGTTATATTTCAAACATTTGTTTCTTTATCATAAAATCCATCTCAGTCAAAATCCCAAGCAAATTCAGATTTTTCTGTAATATCTTGTCATAATACATTTTTTACAGTTGTTGTAAATACAGCTTCTTCTCAAATTAAAACTGAATTTTTATTTACTTTGAAATCTATTAAAGGAGTATTTATATTATCCCCAGATAAAGAGATAAAATATTTATTTGAAGTTGATTCATCTGATGAATACCTTTCATCATTGTTATCCCTCATAACAACTACAAAATAATAATTTCAAGTAATTTTTGGTATAACAAAAGTAGTATTAGCTAAAGAAGTAATTCTAAAATCTTGTGGTTCTAAATCTGTATCAGTATAATAATACCATAGATATGATTGTATAACTCAATCTGGATCTTTAGCTCATAGTGCTGAAACATTTACTATTATAGGATCAGTTTCAGTATTTTGTATAGATATATCTAAAGTTGTAAATGTAGGTTTTAGATTTTCTACTTTTACAAAAGTTTCAGTTGTTGATAAATTTCAGTTTTTATTACTTTTTACTGTTAATTTTATAGGGAAACATCCAAGTTCGTTAAATTTGAAACTAGTGTCTTTGCTTGAAACAAATTTATCATTTCATATTTTCCAAGAGTAAGATAAATCTGTAGTATTTCCATCTATGTTTATACTTTCTCATCATTTAAAATTAACAGTTTTTGTTCTATCTACTATATAAGCTCATTTAGAGCAAGCTGAACTATCAAAAATAGGTTCTTGGTTTGCTCATATATCAATTCAAATAATAGCATAAGGTGCATTTGATTCTCAAACATAAACCGTTTTTGAAGTTTCAGTTGTATTTCAACTAGTATCTCTAACTAATAATTTTACATTAAAAGTTCCACTTTTTTCATAAATATGTTCTACTTTATTGGTATTTAATGATTTTTTTGTTCCATCTCCAAAATCCCATTCAAAATATCTTGCATTTGGAGAAGTTGCAACAAATCTAACAAATCCATTTCTTTGAACTACTCTAGGAAAAGGGAAAAACTCAACAGATAAAACTGAAGATATTCTTACTTTTTGTTGTTTTACTCCAGAAACTTCATCAGTATCAAAAACTTCCAAAATAATACTTTGGTCTCAAATACTATCAAAAGTATAATATCAAATAGCTCATTTACTATCTGGATTTTCAAGTTCTACTATTTCTCCATTTATAGTCCAAACATATCTTAATTTTCCGTCATCTGAAAAATCAGGATCATGACTTTTGGTTCCATCAAGTAAAACTCTATTTGGTTTTGCTTTATCTGGAATAGAATAATTAAATTCTGCTATTGGCGCTCTAGAATTTACATGAATAATTTTTGTATCAATATCTTCATTTCAAGCTGCATCTTTTACTTTTAGTTGAATATTATATCTTCACTTTTCACTAAAAACTTGGCTTATTACACTTCATTCTTTAGTAGCTATAATTTTATCATTGTTTATATCAATTATATTCCAAGAATAAGATAGATTTTTTTCATTTACACTTGCTTTTGCTGTAAAAGTAAATTTATTTCAAATAAATCATTCTTCAGCATTTGTTTGTATCGTTGCAATAGGTTTATGAATAGCTATTATAAATTTTCTTTCAATAAATTTTCATTCATTTGTTATAAGTTTAAGTGTAACTGTAAAATTTCATTCTTTAGAATAAACAACTCTTTCTATTTTTGGATCACCATCATATTTTCTTTCTACTCAATTTCAAAAATTCCATTCAGTTCTTCTAAATTTTGCTCAACCAGTTGGTGTAGAACTAGTTGCGTCAAATATAAGTCCATAATTTGCTTCATCTGGAGTGAATTTGATTTCGTCTGATTCTCTTAGTGAAGTAGAATTTATTTTTATAATAACTGAAGCTATTTTTTCTTTTACTTCTACAATTCCTCTAGATGAAAAAGGTAATACGTCTGTATATCAAGCTTTATTCTTATGAGATGATTTTACATCTAAAAATACTGAAAAATTTCATTCTTCTTTAAAAGTATAGTTTATAGATAATCATTTTCAAATAACTTTTTTTACTCAGGAACTATCAACCCACCAAATATAATTTGATGCTGGAATAATAGTTCAACTTGGATCTGTAACTCTTGCTCTAAAAGTTGCTGTTAAAGGTGCATTTCAACTAGAAGGAGTTACTTCTATAAATCATTTCAAAGATTGTATATTTACTTTTTCTAAATAATCATTTAGATTTTTAACTATTTCTTCATAGTGAACTTCACTATTTGATTCTTCATATCATTTTTTTATAGCAATTGATAAATTGTTGTAAATATTTTGATTTAATAAACTATCAGGAAGATAATTATATCCTGTTTTTGCATAATTTAATAAATTCAAAGCTAGAGTTTTATCTATTTTTCAAGTTAGTTCATATTGTTCTTTCATTTTAAAATATTCTCTAACCATTAGATATCTATACTCATTAAAAGTTCATTTATCTATGTCTCTTAGTGTTGTGTAGTTTTCTAAATCAGCTTTAGCAGATGAAAGTATAGCTATTAAAGATATAACTAATATAGTTAGTAAATGTTTTTTAAATCTCATAAAACAGTAATTAAAATTTACATTTCGCTTTTATCTTATCATATTTTTTAAAATCTTGCAAGAAAAAAAAGATAAAAAATATAAAATATTTGAAAAACAAATTTTATTGATATAAAGGTACCTCAAGCAAAAAGTAAAAGAAATATAGATTGAGATTTTGAAAATACAGTATAATTTAAATAAAGAAAATTTTACTTTTTAAATTTTTTCATATAATCTTGCCAGAAATAAAAAAGTATTTCAAAAGAAATACTTTTATTTTTATCTAAATATTTATTTTTTTTTAATTATTTTATGTCTTTTAGAAATATAGCGATTATTGCGCATGTTGATCATGGTAAAACGACTTTAGTAGATGCTTTGTTAAAACAATCTGGGACTTTCAGGGAAAATAAAAAAGTTGATGTTTGTGTTATGGATTCTAACGACCAAGAAAAAGAAAGAGGGATTACTATTTATGCTAAAAATGCTTCTGTGTTTTATAAATGAAATAAAATCAATGTTGTAGATACTCCAGGACATGCTGATTTTGGCTCAGAAGTAGAAAGAGTTTTAAGAATGGTAGATAGTGTTTGTCTAGTAGTTGATGCTTATGAAGGTCCAATGCCTCAAACAAAATTTGTACTAAAAAAATCTTTACAATTAGGATTAAAACCAATTGTAATTATAAATAAAATTGATAAACCAACTGCTCGTCCTGACTGGGTGGTTGATCAATTATTTGATTTATTTGTTAAACTTTGAGCAAATGATGAACAACTTGATTTTCCTGTTTGTTATGCTATAGCTAGAGAATGAATTGCAAAAAGAAATTTAGAAGACTTATCAAGTGATATAACTCCACTTTTTGATATGATTATAGAAAAAGTTCCAGAGGCTCCAAATGAATTAGAAAAACCATTTAGAATGCAAGTGGCAAATCTTGTTTATGATAATTTCCTATGAAGACTTGCTATTTGAAGAGTTTATGAATGAAAAGTAAAAGTTGGGCAAGATGTAATTATTACAAATAATGCTTGAATTCAAAGAAAATGAAAAATTACTGAAGTTTTAACTAATGAATGACTAAATAGAGTAAAAGTTAAAGAGGCTGTTGCAGGTGACATCATTACAATCGCTTGAATAACCGATATATTTGTTTGAGAAACTATTGCTGAAAATGCAGAAGTTCCAGCACTTCCTGCTATTACAATTGATGAACCAACTTTAAAAATGGAATTTTTAGTAAATAATTCTCCATTTTGTGGAAAAGAATGAAAAATGGTTACTTGAAGACAAATCAGAGATAGACTAGAAAAAGAATTAGAAACGAATGTTTGATTAAAAGTAGATTTTGATTCTTGAGAAAATTTCATAGTTTCAGGGAGATGAGAATTGCATTTATCAGTACTTATAGAAACGATGAGAAGAGAAGGATATGAACTTCAAGTTTGAGCTCCAGAAGTAATTATGCATGTAGAAAACGGTGTAAAAATGGAACCAATTGAAAGAGTCGCTGTGTTAGTACCAAGTGAATTTTCTTGAGCTGTTATCGAAAAACTTGGTAAAAGGAAATGAGAAATGATAAATATGGTTGATGAAAATGGACAAGTTTCTATGGAATTTAAAGTTCCAACTAGATGACTTTTAGGTTTTAAATCAGAGTTTACAACTATTACAAAGTGAGAATGAATATTAACTTCAGCTTTTGAAGAATTCGCTCCATATAAAGGACCAATTGAAAAAAGAGAAGTTTGATCAATGGTTTCAGGTGAGACTGGTATTACTATGGCATATTCACTTTGGAAATTACAAGAAAGAGGACCATTATTTGTTGATCCAGCTATTGCAATTTATGAATGAATGATTATAGGGGAACATTTAAAATGATGAGAACTTGTAGTAAATGCTACTAAAAATAAACAATTAACAAATATAAGAGCTTCTTGAACTGATGAAGCGTTGAGACTTGTTACTCCTAAAAAAATGACTTTAGAAGAAGCTATTGACTATATTGGGCCAGATGAATATGTTGAGATTACTCCATTAAATATCAGACTTAGAAAAAAGTATTTAACTGAAACTGAAAGAAAAAAATATTCTAGAAATAAAAATTAGACAAAAATATTCTACAGTATTGTGGAATATTTTTGTTTATTTAATTATATAATTTTTTTCAGGAATAATCATCACTTCAGCAATAGTTTCTCAAAGTCATTTTTGTCTTAGTTTATAAACTACATAATCTCAAAAATTAGAATATTCTAAATAATAGTTTTCATTTTTTGTATTTATTCTTCAATCTTTAAATACTTCAAAAATAATATTTTTATTTTTATTAAAAACTATTAAATCTCAAGCATTTTCTAAAATTCAAAGAGGTAGAGAAACAAAATTAAAATTAGATGAATTATGTTTATAATAAACTCAAATTTTAGATTTATATTGTCATTTAGTTATCTCAATAAAATCATTTGTCACTTCTACTTTTCAAGTATTTGGAATACTTAAATATTGATAATAAATAGGATTATTTTCTTTTTTTACAATTATTTTTGGATAAGCAAATTCATTTTTTAAATCATTTGAGGCAAGAACTTCAAAATCAATTTTGTATTTTATTTTAGATAAATTTGATATATTTATTTTTCAAGTTTCTTCATTTACGCTAAAAATAGTTTCTCAAGAATGAGTAAATATTACTCAAGAATATGAATTATTTTCTAATTCAAACAAGAAAGTTCAAGTTTGAGAAGTAGGTGAGCTTGTATTTCAAGAATGATTTGTTAATTTTTCTATATTTCAAAATCTAATTCTATAAATACTAACAGGAGTATTTTTTAATTCTTCATCCAATCATCCATTTATAGAACTTTCTTTTATATCTTTTATTTTCAAAGATGGTGAATAAACTTCAAATTTTATATCTTTAAATCAAATATTATCATTGTTATCTCAAACAAAAATTCTAATATTTTTACTTATAATTTTGTCAAAAGGTCATATTTCAAAAATAATTTTTTTGTTTTGAAAATTTACATTGAAAATATCATTTTTAACTCATAAAACAAAATCTTTATCATTGTAATTATCTTTATCTCAAGATGAATCTTTTGTTAAATCAAAATCTATAAATATACTTTTTACATTTTCTATTCAACTATTTTCAAAAATATAAGGAGTTAAATCAAAAGTTTGTTTTGTAAAAACTGGTAGTTTTATAGTTGATAATCAATTTATTTCTGGTGATATAGTATCTGATTCTTTTTGTGGTGATAAAACAGCTTGATTTGAGTAAGAAGAAAAAATATTATTTTTAAAACTTTTAATTTTAGCATAATAAAATCCATTTTCTAAACGAGTTCTTACTAAATAACTATCAGATTTATATCATAAATCATATAATTCATAATAATTTATTTTTGAAAAATCTAACTCTATATTACTTTTATCATAATAATTTATACTCAAAAATGGGATTTGAGAAGATAATTCATTTTTTGTATAATAAATCTTTGTTTCAGGTAAAAGCGGTTTTTTTATGTAATTTATAATTTGATTTCAAGTTAGTTCTATTTTGTTTATTCATTCAACAAAAGCATCTTGATTTAATCAAACTAAAACTATATCTTCATCAAATTCTATATTGGAATAAGCATCTAATTTTACTTCTTTTAATTTTAATTCATTATTTTTTTCTTTATATAAATAATAAACCAATTTTACAGCATTATTTCAAGAGTAAATTTTTGTTTTAGCATTTATAATAATTTCTTTGTTTTCTTTTATATCACTCAAAATATTTTTAAGTTCTTTAGTTTCTAAAACAACTCAAGCAAGATTTCAAATAGAGTTTATATAAGCTAGATTGTTTCTAATAGTATAATTTGAGGTTTTTTCTATAGATAAGGTATTTTTATCTATATCACTAAATGCATCTATAATAGATTTTTTAGATTGATTTAAGTTATCATCTAAAATAGGTTTAAATCTATCAATTATCGGCAAAATTTCTATTCTATAATTTGAATAAGGAGTTTCTAGAGAATCACTAAATCATATGTTTGTATAACCATTATCTGTAACAGTTTCTTTTAAATTATTTAATGATTTATAAAAAACATCTTTAAAATAAGGATTATCTTTACTATTTAAAACTATTGGATTTCCAGAATAAAAATCTAGATTTTTTTCTTTTATAAGTAAATTTTCTTTTAAATAAATTTCATTTCAAAACATATAAATTATATCTTGATCACCATCATTATCAAAATCAAATTCTTTTGAAATCTCTTTTCAATTTAATTCATCTAAATAATCAAAAAGTAAATAAGAAATTTTTTTAGCTATAAATTGTTCTATAATATAAATTCATTTATATTTATAACTATATCAATTGTTATTTAAATTACAAGTTCCAGTTTTTTCTTCTGAAATAATTATTGGATTTGTTGTAGTTGTATTAGAATTTGTATGAGTAATATTTGTAGCTAGTAAATTATTATTTGGTAAATTTATTTTCACATTTTCAAAAGCTTTTTTTGATTGGTTTAATTTTATTTCAAAATTCTTTAAAGAAGTTTTTGTATTTTCAAGTAATTCTTTTGATTCATTTTTTATTTGAGATACTTCGTTATCTTCTTTAAATAAATTTCAAATAGAAGCGATAGCTTTTTGATTATATACTTCTAGTCTAGTGTTATAAGAAGAATTATCTTGAGTTTTGTAAGAATTTATCAAAATATTATTTTCTTTTTTATTTTCAAAAATATCTTTTATATTATTTAAAATTTCTTCATTTTTTTGTTTTTCTTCTTGTAATATAGATTTAACTTCATTGTATTTATTTTCATTGTTTTGAATCAAATCTTTTATCAAATTATCTTCTTTTGTAAAAGAATAATTTAAAGTATTTTGCCAAACTCAAATAATTTTTTCATTATCTATTTTTGAAATATTTTTTACAATTTCTTTTTTAAATTCATCGTTTGTTAAATCTGTTTTTGAAATAGTTTCTAGGTTTTTATGAAGATTTAAAAAGTTTAGAGTTATCAAAACTGCAAAATCAAACATAGAAATTTTTTTATTAACTTTTGAGTTAAAACTAGTTTCATTTAAAGGTGTCTTTATATTTATATCTTCAGGAACAATTCATCTATAGTCTAAATCTCAAATTCATATATTTAGTATATGAACTATGTCATTTGTAAATGCATTTACTGTAAGTGCATTTTGTCTAGCCATTTCAACTAAAAATTCTATATCAACTTCCAAATTTACAAAACTTCATATGTTTATAGCATCAATAAAAGGGAAAGAAAATTGAGGCATAGAAATATCAAGAAAATCAAGTGCCAAAAATCAACTTCTTTCAGTTATAAATGCTATTTGGTCTCATGCTCTCCATTCTGGAACAAAAGGAGAAGATTTTAATAAACACATTATTTTTGTTATTATTTTAAGTATATTTAAAAATACTTCTATTGATGATAATAATTTTGGTAATTTTGGTGGAGGAGGAAGATCTGGCAGATTTATACTAGGAAAACTTGGTAACTCTGGTAGAGTTGGTAGTTCAAAAGTTGGTAATAATGGTAAACTTGGTAGTGATAAATTTACACTTGGACTATTTGGTAAGTAAAGTCTTGGTAGAGTTGGTAATAAAATAGGTTTTAAATTAAATTCAAATTCAGGAAGTAATATATTTATTGAAGCTCTTATGTTATGTAAATCTAAATAAATATCAGGCCATTTTGGAAATTGAATTATAGGTATTTTTGGCATAACCATACTTACAAGTTTCCAAGCAAAATAAAGTAAATCATATCTTTCATTTTTACATTCATGACAAGCTGTATCATAATCAATAAACACATCAACCAAAAGTTGCCATGATTTTAAAATAGCTTTTATTAAAACATATAATTGCACCCAAGCTTTAAATCTTTTTCCATTATCTCAAATCCGTCATCCAGTTATTTTTGAAATAGTTTCTAGATTACAAAGAATTTGTTCTATCCGTATATCTTTAATTTTTACCATTTTATAAATATCTTCTGGTATTTTAGAATAAGATTGTAATATTGCTATATTTTTATCGATAGAACTTATTAAATTCCTAATATCAACTATATTTTTACATTCTATACTGTCAGGAGTTCAAACACAATTATAATTATCAATATTCCACTCTTGTTTTGCTCTTTCAAATTCTTCTTCCCGTTGTTTTTTTGTGGCTTCAAAATCAAGTATTGCTTTATCTATAGTTTTTTTATCCCCTGGCCATGGAATATTGAAATTTACTTTTTGAGTTTCTATATTTATTATTGGTAAATTTGACATAAACTCATAAGCTGATTTTATTCAACCTGCTGTAGTATTAGATGAAATATTTTTTTGCAAAGATAATTTATTTCTTTCTAAACTATTTGTTAAACATCATATTTGGTCTTTTTCACAATCTATATTTTTTGCTGAGTTTTCTAAATTATCTATTTGAGATTGAATTTTATCTTGTTTTTGTTTTGATTTTTGTTCTCAAGCATCATAAGAATTTTTTAATTTATCCATAAATCATCCCCAAGAACTATCATAAACTCAACTAAAATCAGGAAGTATAATATAAAGAGTTGGAAAATCAGTTAATTTATTTGCTATTTCTTCTATTTGTCTTGTTACCCATTCCATAATAAAATCAGGAAATGGTGAAATTCTTTTCATATTTATTTTTAAAACATCTTCAAAATTTCATCATTTTAAAGCTCAAAAATCAACATCAACATTTATATCAGAAGAGCTTCCATTTCACATAGTTAAAAGTGGCTCATTTGGTATTTCCCATTTTGGTTTAGTTCATTTTCAAACGGTTGAAAAAATATCTTTCAAATCAGTTTTTAGTTTTTGATTTTTATTTCAAGTTTTTTTATAGTTTATGTAATCTTTAGCTATTTCTCAAAGATATATAGAAGGTGTCTTTTCTTGAGAAGTACAGTTTCAATTTATTACATTTCACTCTCACATATTATATATTTCTCCATCACTTCCGTCATTTTTACATCAAAAAACAGGCATTGCAGCAACTATACAATTTCATCAAGGTATAAAAGGATGAAATGTTTTTGGATTAGTTTGTCAGGCAAGTATAGGTGGAGCTCAAAAACAAACAGCTATTCACATAGCTCAAGTTAAAGTTGGAGTAATAAATATTCTTATAAAGTTTGTTGGGGATAATGTTCCAAGCCGACCTCAAGCTCATGATCAAAAACATCAAGGTAAATTTTTTCCTGGTGGCCAAGGCATAGGAGCACAAACTTTTCAAACTTTCATCCAATTTATAGCTGAAAATATTGGTAATCATTCTCATATATTAAGTCCATCTCAAGCTGGAAGTCAAAAAATTGATAAATCTTGACCTGGAGCAAGAGGTGCCCGATTTATAGGCGCAGATATACATCATCATCAACCAAATCAACAAGAAAGTCAAGCAAGAATTGTATCTATTCAAGCTAAAATTTCATCAACATTTACATCAATATCTTGAAGTGAGTTCATAAAATCATCATCATCATGAAAATTTGTTGATGTATCTTCTCTATCAGGAATTCAATCATTATCAGAATCTTTAGCTAAATCAGATAAACTAGAATCAGAATAGTTTTTTTGAGCATCTTCATTTTTTCCATCTATAAGTTCATCTATATAATCTGGAACTCAATTTTTATCTTTATCTATAGTATTTTTTGCAATATTATCTGGAAGTTTATTTTCACAAGTATAATTTTTTGCATCTTTTTGGTAATTTCTAGTATTTATAGATTTATATAAAATTACTTTTTCTCAACAATTTTCATTTTTATCTTTATAAATTATATCACTATGATTAGTTTGATTGTCAAAAAATCAAGCTTTTATATACCCATACTTAAATGGGGTAGTAATTAAATTTAGTGAAAATTCTAAACTTTCTCCAGGATTTAAAGAAAAATAAGAAACTCAATTTCAATTTTTATAAGAATTTATTAAGAAACTAAATTCATTATTTAAGCTATCATTTATAATGATGTTTTCACTTGAAATTTGATTATTTCAAATTTTTAGAAAATATTCAGGATTTGTAGAAACTACAAAATTTTTAGGAATTTGCATAGCATAAGCTATATTATTTATTTTTGAATTTGTAATATTTGTTAGTTTTAAATTTAGCTTTACTATATCACCTGATTTTAAAAATCATGAATTTATATCTTTAAAAGTTTTCTCTACTTTTAATCAAACGTTTTCTGAATACTCACTTCTAATAAAAGTAGTTTCTTGAGAGGATAATTGAGAATTAGTTATTTTTAAATTATCTGCATTATTTTCCATAAATTTAGATATTTCTTCATTTGTCTTTTGTATTCCATCTTCAACTCACTGTATTCCATCTGAAATATAATCAATATTTCAAGTGGAAGTTTTTCAAGTAGTAGTTCATATAATAGATTTTACAGACTCATTTTGCGTTTTTATTCAAGTTTGCATTTCTGGAGTCATAATAGATGGTATTTCAAATATATTAATTTTTTTATCTACGGGAAGATAATTTATTTTTGTAAATATTAAATTATCTATAATTCATTCATTGAATTCGTCACTTTTATTTGTAGTTTTATTTAATACTTCTAAATTATTTTTTACTTGTTTTGCTAGTTCCTCACTTGATTTAATATAATTTTTAGTTTTATCATTTGGTAATTGATAAAGTCAATCAAAATACAAAGCTCATAAATCATTTCTTATTTCTTCACTTAATTTTATTCAAAATCATGAATCAATAATTTTTTTCTCAAAAACTCAAATTTTTGAAGTTCCATAAAAAATATTTATTTCTCAACTGTCATCTAAAGTTACTAAATCTGTTTTTCAATCCAAATCCATATCATAAGCAATAATTTGACTTATAATTCAATCAAGTTTTAGGTCTAGAGTAATTCTTTCAAATTTTTTATTTTGATTTGATAAAAGTATAGGTTTTCTATCTTTATTTAGTAAAATTATATCGTCATATTTATCTCAGTTAAAATCTCAAGTTTCTATAGTATTATTTGTTTTTAAATCAGATAAAAAAGCTATATTTTCTCTATTTATAAAATCTCAAAAAACGCTAGTTCATTCTAAAAGTTTTATATGTCAATCTCTTTTTAATATAACTACATCTAAATTTCAATCGTTGTTATAATCAAAAACATTGTAAGATAAATTATCATCATCTTTTGATATAAGATGTCAAATAGTAGAATCATATTTTCTTGTTTTTTCTGTATTTGGCAATTTTTTTGGAATTTGTTTTAATTTTGCAACAGGGTCTCAGATGTTTATTAGTGAAAAACTCATAAAATCTTTTGTTGCTTCTCAAACACTTTTTCCAGCAGCAAAAGATAAAAGTATTTTATTTTCTCTCTCCCATCACAAAGAAGGAGTTTTATAAAAATCTTCATAACTATTTGTGAATCTAGAAGCAAAACTTGATAATTTTTTAGAATTTGATTCAAAAGGATTTATATAAGAGATAGTAATTCATTTTTGGTCTTTAGTTGAAGCTCACAAATATTTTTCTTTATAAAAATAATCTCTTGATTCTATATAAACTGAAACTTGTGAATTTTTAGCATTTTTAATATTTTCAAAAACTCAAACATCTCTATAAACCAAAACTTGTGAATTTATTAAATTTATAGCAAAAATTCACACTATTTGATTTCAAATTTTTAAATTAAAAACTCATCCTGAAGTTTGATTTTTTGCAATTTCAAAATTTATTCAAACATCTTTTGAAATATTTCCATTTGAAGAAATTGTAAATAAAATATTGTTATTTCTATCTTTCAAAACTAAATCTCAAGAAATATTTTCTACTAAATAGTTGGAATTTTGAGATTTCAAAATTAAAGAATTTTTATTTTTAGAATAACAACTAGATATATCAAAAGAAGAACAGTTTTTTATTTCTAAATTTGATTTATCTATGTTGTAATAAATTTTTCAAACAATATTTGAAAAAGTATTATTAAAAAAAGATAATTCTAAATTTCCATTTATTATATCAAAAAAACTACTTATATCTTGGGAAATATCATAAGAAGATAAATTCAGTTCGACATTTCAATTTGGATGTATATTTAATATCTCTTGATTATAAGTTAAATCATTAAGCAAACTAGTTACAGCTAAACTTCTATTGTTTTTATTAAATATTATAGAATTAGCTAAATTATCTTTTACAGTTATATCTCAATAATTACTTCAAAGCAGTGTTGTATAAATAGAATTATATTTTTTTTCAGTAATTTTTTCTTTATTCCAAAAATAAAAACTTTCTATTTTTGCTGCGTTTTCTCAAACTCAAATAATAGTTATTTTTTTGTCTCATTGTCAAATTTCTATTTTATTTTGAGATAAATTAGGATTTGATGATATTTTGAAATAAGCAGTTCCTGGAATCTCTGTTCAAGTAAGCATAAAATTTGTTTTTCATTTTTTTACTGTTTTACTACTTTGAGTTGGTTTTATTATGTGTTTGTATTTATCTAAAACTTCTATATTTAAATTAGTTGAATTATCATTCCATACAACATTATCATATCTATCTTTTAGTTCAGCATAAACTATAGATGAAGCAGAAGATGATGCTTCTATTTTTGATTTTGATAAACTTAAATTTATTTTTATAGGCAAATCTGGAAGTATATCTATTTCTTTATAAACAGAGTTTTTTACTCATTCTATTTTAAATTCTAGTTTGATTTTTTCTCAGGCTTTTAAAGTTGTAAAGAAACTTCAAGTTCAAACATTATTTTTTAAATCAAAATATTCTTTTTCTGGAACTATATAAATATGATTTGATATTAAATAAGCTCTTGAATTAAATGAAGTATTTTCATTTTCTTTTTTTACTTCCAGTTTATAATCATATAAATTATTTCAAACTTTTATGTTTTCTGGTAATCAAACCAAATCAAAATTTATTTTCTCAACAACGTCTAATGACAACACTTTTTCATCAATTTTTTTCTCACCTAATTTTAAACTAAATTTTATATTTGAAACTCAAATGTTAGAAGTTGATTTTAATCTAAATGGTTTATATCAATCAAAAACTTGATATTTTTGAGATTTTGAATTATCTTCAAAAGTCAAAGAATTCCCAGAAATAGAAACATCTACTTCATAATTAGTTCAAATAGTTGGATTTTCAAATTGGTCATAAATACTAAAAACATTTGTTGTTATTACTCAATTTTTTTCCATCAAATTTGTAGACAAATTTGGAACTATTTTTACTCAAATATCTGGCATAACTTCTATTTCTTTTTTTATAACATATCAAGTTTTATCTTTTATTTCTATGTTATAAACTCAAGCTTTAGAAATATTTCATAAAGAAATAGGAGAATTTAGGTTTTTTACACTAAAAGGTTCTAAAATATTTTTTCAAAGTAAATCAGTTATTTTTATAACTAAAGGATATTTTATATCTAAATAATTATTATTTTTATCAACATTTGCCAAAGAAATAAATAATTTATCTTTAGAATTTGATAAAGCATTTAGTGAATTTAAATTAGTTTTTAGTCAGTTAAATTTTTCTTCTTCTATCAAATAAATATTTTTAGAATTTGATGCTATCACAGAATTATATCAAGGATTTAAATCTATTTCATCTTCATCTTTTTGTATTTTATAAGTGCTTGCATAAAATAATTCTCACCTAACTTGAATATTTATTATATCATCTTTAGAAATTATTATATTTCACTTACTATCTTTTAAATTCAAAGTTGCTTTAAAAACCAAATTTGCTTCATTTGACTTTGTTACAAAATTGTATTGAACTTGTCCGGAACTAACTTGAGCTGAAATATCTTTAAAAGACACATATTTTTTTGCTTCTTCTAATGCTTTTTCATCTTTTAAAGAAGTATTAGAAGATGTTTTATCATATATAATTTTTGAATTAACTTCGTTAAAAGTTTGTTTTTCATCTTTTGGAACAACTACTTTTAATAATTCAAAATTTATCTTTGAAATATTATCAAAAGAAATAACACTTCAAGAAGAATTTAAAATTTGAGCTTTTAATAATCAAGTTTTGTTATAATAATATTTTGTTGCGTCTGACTTTAAATATAATTTTCAATTTTTTATTTCATTTTCTAAAAAATCAATAATTCAGTTTTTATTTCCATCATAACTATCAAAATAATTTTCATCATCAGTTGATATTAAAGACATTCAACAATTACCATCACTTATAGAAATAGTTGGAGGCAACATATCTTTTAACCGACACATTACAGCAGGTATCCATTGCCAAATAGGAACTCATTCCGGAGGAGCACATTTAAAATTTCAATTGTTTTTTCAAGAATTTGATCAAATATTTAACAAGTAATTATTTAAATCTAAATTTTTTGATATTATATCATTGTATGGATTTTCTCACTTTTCCTCTGGATTAAGTTTGATATACATATTTTTTGCATCTCAAGGAGCTCATAAATATGCTATTTCATATTGTTTTTTATTTTTTGGTAAATAAAAATTGAAATTATTTCATCCAAATTGATCTGAAAGATAATTTTCAAAAATAAATTTATATTTTGCACTAACTGAATTTAGGTTATTCCAATAAATAGAAAAAATCAAACTATCTATATAAGAAATAGTTTTTTTGTCTCAAAGTATTTCCACTTCTTTATCAGGTTTATTTTCTAGATATTTATATAAATCTATATTAGCTTCTGGATAAGGTCATGTTTTTAAAAGATTATAAATAGTTTTATCAGTTCAAGATAACTTTGAAGGATTCTTTGAAGAAATAATTTGATTTATTTCAAGAGATTTTTCATCTAAGTATTTTTTTAGAGATTTTTTTGCATTTTCTAAAGAAAATTCTTCATTTGGATTTAAAGTAATTCTATATAAATAAGGATAATTTATTTTAGCATAAGTATTATCAGCTGCAATAAAATCTATATATCTATCTTTATCAATAGGAAGATTTGGAGATATCATATATTTTATTTGTTTTGATAATTCATCAGCTGTTGGTGATTTATGAGTTATATAAGAAGATATTTTTTTGAAATTGTATATTTTTGAGGAAGGTGTTTGTGTTGTTGTAGTTTGAGTTCAATCCCAATTATTAATAAATGTTGATTCACAATCTGTATTTGAATATGTTTTAAGAGTTATTCAATTTAAATTTAAATATCAATCTTCACAACTTTCTGTTGGTAAAGTTGGAAAATTTTTATATGTATAATCAAAATCATAACTATAAGGAAAACTTTGGTTTGTGGTTCCACAATTCCATCAAACAGGAGAGGCTCAATTTATAGGAACTTGATAAGACAATCTTATTCATCAAAATTCATCTTGAGAATACTGAGTTGTTAGAAGTAAATTATTTTGAAAACAATCTTTTGGATTTGGATTTTTTGAGGCATTTGTGCTTTTTAAAGATCATAATATATCATATAAAGGAACAATAGCTCAAGTAGTACTAGAAAAATTTAGTTTCCACATTTGTCATTGGTTTATTTTAGAAATATTTAAATTCATTATACTATTTCCTCACCAGTATCATGTTGTTTGTCATAAATTACATAAACTTGCATCTTGAGATGTATTATTTACATTAAAAGACCTATTTGCTTCAACTAAATTTCATCAATTATAAGTAGATCATCTATATATACTACAACTTGATGCATTTGAAATATCACGAACTTGCATACCATATAAAAAGTTTGTGTAAGTACTATTTCATAAAACAAAATTATCTATAATTGCAATATCTCTTGATAAACCTTTTTTAACTAAATTATCAATATTTTTTTCCAAATCATTTGATACATTTTTTAAAATATTATAAGAAAGCGTATCTACAACAGTTAATAAATAAGGAATTATATCAACTCAAACTTTATCTCATGAGTCATTATATCTTCAGGCATTATGCACATCTTTTCTAAAGTTTCCAAGCAAACTTGCATTAAAAATTTCTAAAAATTTTTTAGTTGTTTTTTGAATAATATGTCTAGTTTGAATATCTGGAATATTATAAGTAGTAGGTCATAAAATATTATTCATTATACTGTTTGAGGCTTCCCCAAAAAGTGAAGATGTATCTCAAATAAAACTACTTTGAGCAGAAGAATATTTTTCTTGTAAAGCCTTTGCTAACTCAACAGAAAATCTGTTATAAGAAATATCTTCTATATTTTCTAAATAGCTTTTATAAGCTTTGTAATCAACATATTTTACAGCTTTTGATTCTCTAATTTGGTCATAATAAAATACGTACGGCTCATATTTTTTATCTAAATTTTCATTTTGATTTCAATTTGTTATTCAAAAAGAAGTTTTAAAATTTGCTTTTCAAGAATAAAAATCATTAGTTTTTTCAAAAAAATCATTTATTTGTTTCACATCTTCTTTTTCATTTCAAGTATTTGGTGAAATAAAAGAGTGCCATATTTCTGCTTTAGGAGTATTTATAGACGAAGTATTTAATTTATATTTTTTTATATTATTGTCATAAATATAAACCTTATCAATAAAATCAACATAAGGAAAAACAGTTTTTTCAAAATTTCAATTATTTTCTACAACTGGTAATGCTAAATCTCAAATAAAAATAGTTCAAATAAGATTTGAATTTCATTTCAAAGACATAAGTCAATCATATCACTCAAAATATAATTTTTCATTTAAAGAAGCTATATTATAAGGATGAGTATCTTTTGGAGTTGGAATAATTATGGTTTTTGTATTTGGAATAGTTTTCCCAATATTTTCTGCATATGTCTTTATACTATTTTTTATATCATCATAAATTTCTTCTTGAACTATTAAAGAAACTAAATTATAGTTTTTGTTATCTTGAGCAAAAATAGTTCCAAAAAAACCAAAAAAACTCACATTAAATGTGAAAGAAAAAAAGATAGAAAATATAAGTAAAAAAGATATAACTTTTTGAGTTTTATTATATTGTTGCATAAGCAAATTTCTTCAAAATAATTACTTGATTGTATTCTAACATAAATTTGAAATTTTTCAAAAGAAAAATAAAGTTTTATTTAATTCTATACAAAATCACTTTTTCACCATTTTTCTCAAATTCTTTTATTTTATCAAGTCCTAAATATTTTTCATTTGGTTTATCAAATAAAAATCTCAAATCACTACGATATTTATAAAAATCAATACTATCAACTACGAGATAATGTACATCATGATATTTTGCATATTCTAGCAAATTTTTAAGATTTGAAGTGTAAGGAGTTAGCCATCTTTCCCGACTTCCAGAATAATATGTAACAACTGGAAATCTCTCCATTACTCTTAGATTTGTTCTAAAATCATTTTTTTTGAGCCATTCTCAAGCAATTTTTTTCACTTCATATTTTGCATCTTCATTTTTAAATGTATTATAATAACTCAAAATTCATAAACTATAAATTCATATTAAAAGCAAACTTGTTAAAATATATTTTGTATTTTCTAACAACATTTCGATTTTCATCTTATAAATTTGGAAAATTGTTTTTTCTATTCAGTAAATTATTAAAAATATAAATATTGGAACAAATATTACAAAATATCTATCAAGTACAAAAAATAAGGTGAAAAATATTGAGGCTGTAGTGAAAAAACTCGCAAAACTCCAAACAAAATATCATTCTCAATTTTTTATTAATGCAATTATTCAATAAATTAAAAATAATATTGGAATAATCAAAACTATTAAAAATATTTTATTTTGATAAAATATTTTACTTCACTGTATTTTATACAAACTCCCGGCATTTCATAAAATCAAATTTGGAAGATTATTTGTATAAAGTTTTAACTGATTTTCTTTTATTCTTTTTAAAACTTTTAAAGGATTTGCTAAAAGATAATTTTTAAAACTTTCTTGATTTTGTGGTTTATCATACTTAAGTCATCCAGCAAATCAGGCAATTAAGTGTTTATTATCTGTAGTTAATTCTCAAACTGCTTGCTCAAATCAATCATCATCCATTTTTGAAACTCATCTGAGTTCTGCTTGTCTTAAGTTTGCGCTTCCTTTATTAGTTAATCCCCGTTCTCCAGTGAAAGAATGAAGATAAAATATGTAAGGTAAAATAAAGATAAAAAATGAAATTATGACACCTAAGTAATTAAAAAATGCTCTTTTGAAAGATATTTTTTTTGTTATAAATAAATAAAAAATAATCAATCAAATACTTCAAATATAAATAAATGCTTCGCTTCTGGTATAATATAAAAGAGCAATCATAAGACCTAAAAATACACTTCCAGAAAAGTTAGGAATATCTTTGTATCTCAAAATTCCAACAAAAAGTATCAAAAATAAAGGGATATATATATTTTCTGAAAGTATATGAATATTATAATTTAGTAAGATTGGTGATAAAAATATTAAAATAATAAATAAAACATTGTATTTAAAAGATAAATAATTTTTTCACAAAATATAACAAATTCAAGCTAAAAGATTAAAAAGTATGATATTTACTGCAAAACCTGCAATCATATCATTTTTTATAAATATTTCTCCAAAAGCAATTGGTAGAGAATATAAAAATCCAAACCATCCATTTCCAAATCAATCAACTGAAAGATTTTTTAGTTGTTGTGCCATTTGTAAATATGCAAAACTATCAGCAATCTTCAAAATTTCATTTAATTTCAAAAATGAAATGTGTAAAATATTTCATAAAATAAATATGATTGGGAAAATGTATTTTTGCATAGGTTTAGATTATCAATTATTTGAGCAATTACAATGGATTGCCTTCTATGAATATATGTTTTTCACGATTTTCATTGTAGGGATGCCTCGCGCTTGTCGGGCACCCTTTTAAAATAATCTATTTTTATCTTTTTTTAAAATCTCTACTTTCTTTTGCTATATAAGCTCAAATTATCATAAAAAGTATAAAACTTGTTGCAGCTTCTTCAAAAATATGAGTAAAGTTTGCCATAAATAAAATAGTGATGTATGAAACAAAAATTCAAATGCTTAAATAATCTTTTTTTAGTTTTACAATTCTCCATAAATAAACCCAAATAATGCTTAAAATTCATATAAAAAGTCAAAGTCCGATTAAAGATTGTTCTAGAAGTATTTGTATATACCAATTTTCTGGTAAAAATTTATTTACTCCAGCTGATAGTGAGCTATTTGAACTGGTTGCTAATTGACTAGCTGGTCCAGCTATTCCAAGTCAATATCCGAAAGGATTGTAAAAAAACATATCTATTGAAATAATTAAATTTTCAATTCTTCCTAAAATTGCCTCTGGATGTAAAAATAGATGTCTTTTTATATACAAAATTATAAATAAAATTATTCAGATAATACTACTTGAAGTGATGATAAATTTTTTTCCAATTTCTTTTCCAAATTTTATTTTTCTTACTAAGTAAAAAAAGAGTAAACTTCAAAATAAAAATCCAAGCATACTTGTTTTTGTATAAGCAAAAAATATAGATGTTAATACAAAAATCGAAGGAATAATTATTAAAACATTTCTTAAAAATTTATTATTTAATTCTTTGTGTAAAACAAAACTTACATAAATGAAATAAAATATTACTAAAAACACACTCCATCTAATAGGGTCTCAAAAACTTCATTGAAATCTATTGTGTCATCCTGTTACATTTTGAGCAAACGATATACAACCATTGGCTTCATAAGTTGATGGTTTGTCATTAAATCCAATTATTTCTGTTGAAGTTTTTATATCTCAAAATAAATACCAAGGTAAAAATATTATGAGTATCAGTCAAATACTTGCAAAAATACTTTTTAAAATACTATCAAAATTATTTTTTATACTAGATAAATATAGTCATATAATCAGAGCAAATAAAAAAAATACATCATATTTAAATCATAAATAAGAACTGATTTTTGGCTGAAAATATGGAAAATAAATATATATAAAACTACTTATTGTAAAAGCTGTTATAAGTCATAAAAGATAATTGTTTTTATAAATTTTTTCTAGTTTAAAATTATTATTCCACAAGACTTTTACTCAAACTATAAATAGTAAAAATATAATTACTCATTCTTTCCAAAATCTAAGTATGTCAGTATCAATTCAAGCTTTACATTTTAAATAAGTTACTAAAATAGCATGAAAAGGAAGTAAAAAAACAAAAATTTGAATTAAGTATTTCATAAATATTTATTTAAAAATTAAAATCCAACAACTTCTCTGATTTGTCTTTCAAATTCATTTTGCGAATATTTTTCTGCAACTTTTTGAATTTCTCAAGCGTTATATTTTCAAGAATTTACATTTTCATCAAATTTTCTAAATTTTTCTACAAAATCCTCTCAAGACTTGCTATCAAAAAATTCTCCAGTAACTCACTCAACCATTGTTTCAGCAAGTCATCATCATCTATAAGCAAAAACTGGTTTTCCAGCTCAAAATGCTTCAATTGGAACTATTCCAAAATCTTCTTCTCCTGAAAAAATGAGTCCTGAACTATTTTGTAATAAAGCTACAAGTTCATCTCAGTATTTAGGACCTGTAAAATAAATATTTTTTTCAGCCATTTTTTTCAAATTTTCATGAAAATTTCCAGCTCAAACTATCACTAAATTTTTATCACTCATTTTATTAAATGCTTTTATACTTATATCAATTCTTTTAAATTCTGTTAAAGCTGAAATGATTATGTAATAATTTTTTACCGGTAATTCAAATTTTTCCAAAATCTCTTTTTTAAATCTATCAACTTCTACATTTGGATAAATAACTTTCGCCTCTAGTCAATAATATTTTTTAATTCTTTTAGCTACATTTGAAGAATTTGCTAAAGTTATATCATGCCTCCTGCTTGCTTGGAAATCCCGCATTCTAAGTCATTTTAACATCCAATTCAAAATAAATAATTTTATTCAACTATTCCATCCAATTTCTTTTTTATACTCATTTGTCCGATCCCACATATATCTTGCTGGAGTATGATAATAAACTATAAACTTTGTTTCAGGTTTTGTAATAGCTCCATGGATAAAAGCACTATTTGAAGCAATTACGATGTCGTATTCACTTAAATCTAAGCTTTCAACTGCTCCAGACATAAAAGGAAGACAAAATCTTTGATTTCAAAAAAGTTTGTAAATGTTTTGAGTGATTCATGGAATATACTTAATTTTTTCTTTTGGAAATACTGTTCCAACCTTTTTTTCATCATATATAAGAGTAAATAAATCGGCACTTGGATACATTTCTAAGAGTTTTTTTAAAACTTTTTCAGCTCCACCAAGTTTTACTAATAAATCGTGAATGATTGCTATTTTCATAATTTTTAGTTTTTAATAATAGATTTTTTACACTTTAAATTTTTTTCTCAATTTGTAAAGAAAAAATAAAATTGTATTTTTCAAAAAATTTAATAAAATTGCAAAAATAATTTTAATTTCTTTTTATGATAAAAAAAATAACCTTAGTTTTTGTTTTAATATTTTCATTTTTTGTTTGAAATAATGTTTTTACAAATATCTGTTCTTGTTGAGATTGTGAGTTTGGTTGTTATTGAGATTTAGAAAAAGCTATTGAAGCTCAAAAAGCAAGTGCAGATAATTGATGAGCAAAATCTTGAGAATGACAAGATAAATCCCAAGATATAACTAGTGAAAAATTTATTATAAATACAAGTACTTTTTCAGTTTGATGAGAAAATTTAAAAGTAGAATGAAATTCAAAAGCAACTATAAATAAAGTTCTTTGAACTATTATACAAAAACTTATGATAGCTTTATGAGTTGTTTCACTTTTTATTATGACTATTTGAGCTTGATATATTATACTTTTTCATGGACAAGATGAATATTTATCAAAATGAAAAAATATATTTATAGCTTGAATTACATCTTTGGTTATAGCTTTAAGTTCTTATTATTTAGTAAATTTAGTTTGATATATATTGTATAAATAAAAAATTATGAAAAAATATATTTTGTTTTTAATTTCATTTTACTTTGTTTTTATAACAAATATTTATGCTTCAGGTCCTGGAGTAGTTTGTGATTGACTTCCTGGATGTAGTAATTCAGTAACTGGAAAAAGTTTTTTTGGATTTATTTGAAATTTAATTTCCACTTGAATAAAATATGTTGCAGTAATAGCTGTAATTTCTTTAGTGTTATCTGGTATGATGTATATATTATCAGGTGGAGAAGAAGAAAAAGTAAAAAAAGCAAAAAGTTGGATAACTTGGTCTTTGATTTGAGTTTTGCTTTCTACAAGTGCTTGGGCTATAATAAATATGTTAAATGCATTTAGAATTAACTAAAAAATTATGAAAAAAATATTTTTTATATTTATATGAATTTTATCAATTTTAAAAACAAACGCTTCTTTAAAAGATGATATGTTGCCAAATGGAAATACTGCTTGAGTTTCTGCAGATGGAATTGATACACTTACACAAATTGCAGTTTATGTAAAAGATTTTTTATTTGCTATTTTATGAATAATTACAATTTGAGTTTTTTTGTATTTTTGATTTAAACTTATAGTTTCTAGATGAAACGAAGAAGAATTTAAAAAAACTTTGATGTGATTTTTATATGCTATTATAGGTCTTGCAATTATTCCACTTGCTTGGTGAGCTGTAAGACTTATATGAACTTTAAAATTTTAAAAAAATTTTTTATGAAAAAAATAACCTTAGTTTTTGTTTTAATATTTTCATTTTTTGTTTGAAGTTTGGTTTATGCTTGAGATGATTTTGAAAAAGCTGATTATGAACAATTAATATGACAATGATTATCCCCAGAAGAAGCATCTAAAATATCTGGTTATACTCCACCATCAACTTATTGATGATGATGTAATTATTCAGAATGAACTACTTTAACAGGCTTTTTAAAAAGTTGTAAGCCAAAAACTGTTGTTTGAGCAAACAATATGAGTGTAGGGGGGTGATTTAAGGCAAAAATAAATAATTGGATAAAAAATATTTCTTTAGTTTTATGAGTTTTAGCTGTTTGAAGTTTGGTTTATGCTTGACTTTTGATGCAATTTTCAGCTTGAGAAGATGAAATGATAAAAAAATCAAAAAATATCATAAAATGGACTATAATTTGATTTATCTTGCTTATTTCAGCTTCAGGAATAGTTTATGTAGTTATTAATGTAATGTTTTGATTATGAAGCTAAAATTGAAAATAATTTTAGATTTTTTAAGTATAATTTTTAAAAAAGAATTTTTTCTAAAAACATGGATTTTGTTTTTAGTTTTTTTTATTATTTGATTTTTATTTTCAAATTTTATCAAACAAACTTCAGATACAGAATATAAAACTTATATTGAAAAAAAAGAAAATAAAGAAATTTCACAAGAATTTTTTAGTCCAAATCTAATTGAAACAAAAAATGAAATAAACATTCAAAAAGAAAAATATGATAAAATAATTTTTGAATTAAAACAAAAAGTCTCACAAAAAGAGCTTGAATTAAATTCCGCAACAAACATAAATTATTTATACAATCCTATAGAATTAGAAGCTGAACTTTTATCAAATTCTTGAGTTACAAATATATCACAAGTAATTTTTTCAAAAATTTTTGATGAAAAAAAACTAAACTTTGATATAGAATTTAATAAAACAAAAATAGATGTTAGATGAAAATATAAAGACAATAAAATAAAACTTTACTGAGTTTTAGAATTGAGTGAAGAAGAAATGTTGTCAGTTTTTATTCATGAACTTGGACATTATTTTGATATAAATTATTTAGAAAAAAAAGTTTTGTTTGATTTAAGCAACAACTTTTATGATATTTCTTGGGATTCTTTAAATGTTTTAAAACAGTGAAGTAATTTATCTGATTTTGTTTCAGGATATGCTATTACAAATAAATATGAAGATTTTGCAGAAAGTTTTACTTACTTTGTTTTGTTTAATGATGATTTTAGAGAAAAAATGATAAATAGTGATAAATTAAAACAAAAATATGAATTTTTTGAAAAATATATTTTTAGAAATGATGAATTTAAAAAAACAAATTTTAGAATTATTGAAGAAATAAAGCCGTATTACCGGGATGTAACAAAAATAAATTTTTCTTTGCAAAATTTTTTGGAATATTTAAAAATTTAAATATAATGTAAAAGTGAAAAAATAATAAATATATCAATTTTCTTTCATTTCATTTTTATTTATCTTAATAAAAGACAAGAAATTGTTTATTATTTTCAATTTTATTTTTTAACCTTAATTTTTATGCAAAAAGATTTTTTACACGAACTTGATCAAGAATTATCTTGAGTTAGAAACGAAAATATAATAGATTCTGAAAATGTTATTATTTCTCAAGATGAAGAGGAAGAAGCTAAAAAAGTTTATCTAGAAAAAAAACCATATTTTACAAACAAAACTTCTTTAAAAGAAAAAGAAGATATAGAAGATGAAACAACTCAGTTTTTAAGTTTGAAACAAACTATGATGAGTAATTTTCCTGAAGTAAAATTTTATCTTCCTTCAATTCGTCCTGGTTATACTAGAGTTTTACCAATTTGATGAAATAATGAAACAGGAGCTAAAAATATGAATATGTTTCAATACTGAGATGATATACTTTTAGTTGATTGTGGAATACAATTTGCTGAACCAGACATGCTTGGAGCTAGTTGTTCTATTCCTGATATTTCATTTTTGATTCCTTATAAAAAAAATATAAAATGACTTATTATCACTCATGCTCATCTTGATCATATTTGAGCTTTGAGATATATTTTACCAGCTCTTGATTACCCAATTATTTATTGAACAAAATTAACTATTTGAATTATTAAAAAGTGACTTGAAGAGAACAATATGTTACATCTTCAAAGGTTTGTAGAAGTAAATACAGATTCAAATGAACTTATAAATATTTGATTTAATTTTAAATGTGAATTTTTTAGAGTAAATCATTCTGTTCCTGATTGTGCTTGAGTTTATATCACAACTCCAGGAGGATTTAAAGCAGTTCATACTTGAGATTTCAAAATAGATTTTGCTCCAGAAATAGATAAACCAGCTGATTTATCTAGAATTTGAGAATATGGTAGAAAATGAGTAACTTTATTTTTATCTGATTCAACTGGTGCAACAAGAAAATGATTTTCTACTTCAGAAAAGGAAATTTGAGCAACACTGGAAAAAATTATAGCACATCATACAAAATGAAGACTTATTATAACAATATTTTCATCTTGGATTTCAAGAGTGCAACAAATTATAAATGCTTGTGAAGCCTATGATAAATACATATTTTTAAGTTGAAGAAGTATGGTTGAAAATGTGGCTATTTCAAAGGAACTTGGATACTTAAAAATGAAGCCTGGAACAGTTAAAAAAATGTCTCCAAAAACTACAGAAGGTATTCCTTTAGAAAAACAAGTTATCATAACTACTTGAAGTCAATGAGAAGAATTTTCAGCTCTTTCAAGAATGGCAGAATGAAAACATGCTTCAATTGAAATTATGTCTTGAGATACCATTATTTTTTCATCTTCAGTAGTTCCAGGTAATGAAAGAAGTGTAGTTTCAGTTATAAATAAACTTATTAAACTTGGAGCAAATGTTATAACAAAAGATGATAGAGAAGTGCATACAGGATGACATGCTTTTCAAGAAGAACAAAAAATTATGCTAAATTTAGTTAGACCAAAATATTTTATGCCAATTTATTGAGATCTTTATTTTAGGCATGCTCATAAATTAACAGCTATGAGTATGTGAATGAAAGAGGAAGATATTTTACTTTTAGATAATTGAAATATAGTTGATTTTGGACCAGATGAAAAAGTATTTAAATCAAAAATAAAAGTTCCTATTCAAGATATAATTATTGACTGACATGGTATATGAACAGCCACAAGTCATGTTATACAAGCTAGAGAAAAAATGATGAATTCTTGAACTTTGGTAGTTTTATTTAAAGTAGATGCTAAAACTAAAGCTATACTTGGTCCTTTAAAAGTAGAATCAAGATGACTAGTTTATCTTGATGAAGTTAGAATAGTCCATAAAATGATTATTAAAAAAGCAAAATCAATCTATGAAAATACTATTAAAGATGTTCCAGAAATAGAAGAAAAAGATTTGATAAAAATTATAAAAACTGATTTAGAGGCATTTTTATTACAAAAAATAGATAGAGAACCTATGGTTATTCCGATGATTATGGAAGTATAAGAAAATTAAAATATTTCTTAAAAAATATTATGATTTCCTATATAAAATGAAAAATAAAAAATATTGAATTAAACTCAGTTATAGTTTTAACTGATACTTGAGTTTGATATGAAATAATTATAAATGAGCTTGTTTATGCTAGTATTTATGATAAAAAAGATATTGAGCTTTATGTTTATCACAATATTTCAGAAAATGGACAAACACTTTTTTGATTTATAAATTTTGAAGATAGAATATTATTTAAAGAACTTATAAAAATTTCTTGAGTTTGAGGTCGTGTTGCTCAAAGTATATTATCTCTTTGAACAGCAAGACTTAAAAGAGCAATACTTGAAGATGATAAAAAAACTATTGAAAGTGTAAAGTGAGTTTGAAAAAAAATGGCTGAAAAAATAGTTTTAGAATTAGGAGATAAAGAAGTTATTAAGAATTTTGAAACAGAAAAATCTTTAAAAAAATTCTCTAATACTACCCAACTAAAAAAAGATTTAAAAAATGAAATACTTTCTACTTTAACTATGATGTGATATAATGGAAAAAAAGTTGAAGATATTTTAGATGATTTACCTGATGGTTATGATAGTGTAGAAAAAATAATTCCTTATGTTATAAAAAATATTTAAATATTATCAACTAAATATTTTTCATCATTTTCATCATAAAAATAAACCTTATTTTTTTGCATTGTAATTTTTTGAATTTTTAACTCTACTTTTTGTAAAACTTGTAGGGTTTTTGTTTCGTGATTGTATTTTACTATCAAATCTCAATGCATATTTTCTAAGTTATAAGTTTTCTTTTTTTCTAACTCTTCATCAAAAATTATTCATAAATAATTTTTATCATCAAAGAAAATAAAATCTTTAAATAAATAAAAATATTCTATATTTTTTGTTTTACTATCATACAAAAAAGTTCATTTATCATTTACAAAATGATAAATTCTACCAGATTTTTTTACATAATTTATGTTTTGAGGGAAAAATATTTTGTCAATAGAATTATTTAAAAAATCATAAATATATTTTTCTTCTCCAAGTGAAATAAAAACTAAATTTTCATCATCATAAATTTTTAAAATATCTATATCTTTAGGTGGAAATTTTTGAAAAGTATATAGATTTTTTTCTTCAAGTTTTTTATTAAATAAAGTTATAGTTTCATTTAAATTATCAATAAAATAAAAATATCATAAATCATCTAAGTTAAAAAATTTGTATGATTTTTGTTGTAAAGATGCTATTTCTCTAAATCTTTCTAGTTCAACTGGTACTGGTGTCTTTAAAGTATCTGTACTTTCTTTATTTATATTTTCTTTTTTAATTATAAGTTGTTTTTCCATTTCAAAATCAAAATTTATAGTTTGTTTTGATAATATTTTTATATCTTTTTTTATTTGCTTAAATCATTCTTTTGAAATAGTTAAAGTATAATTTAAAGGCGCTAATTCTATAAGTTCACATTTTGAGTTTTTACAAGTAGTTGTAAAATTTAATTTCAATTTTTCATTGTATAAAGAAACTATATAATTATTAGTGTTTCAATTTAGAGTTAATTTTCATTTATTTAAAACAAAAAAATAATAATAAAATCCATATATAGATAAAAATGTAGCAACTAAAATCAAAAAAGAAAGTAATCTATTTAACATAAAAGATTTATAAAAACTAAATTTGATTTATTATAGTTAAACATATAATAAAGGCAAATTTATAAATAATCAGAAAAAAAATGATTTTAGACTGAAAAATAATTGCTGAAAAAATATACAAAAAAATAAAAAAAGAAGTTTTATCACAAGAAAAAAAACCAAGACTTTGAGCAATACTTGTATGAAATAATCCTTCAAGTTTAAGATATATAAATCAAAAAAGAAAATGGGCTGAAGAAGTAGGAATAACTTTTGAACTTTTTTCATTTGATGAAAATATTTCTGAGGAACAATTATTACAAACTATAAATAATCTAAATAATGATAAAAACATAAGTTGATTTATTATTCAATTACCACTTCCAAAACACATAGATGAAAAAAAAGTTATAAATTCTATAAATCCCTTAAAAGATGTTGATTGATTTCATATAAAAAATCAATGAAAAATAGTTGTTTGAGATAATTCAGGACTTGTTGCTTGTACTCCAGCAGGGATTATAGAACTTTGCAAATATTATAATATAGAGTTGATTTGAAAAAATGTAGTTGTAATTTGAAGAAGTAATATAGTTGGGAAACCTATCATAAACTTGCTTATAAATATTTGAGCAACTGTAACTAGTTGTAATAGTAAAACCAAAAATATAGAGTTTTTTACAAAAAACGCTGATATAATAATAACTGCTATGTGAATGCCAAAGTTTTTAACTGTAGATAAAATAAAAAAAGATGCTTGTATAATAGATGTTTGATTTACTGTAATAGATGAAAAAATTTATTGAGATGCTGATTTTGAAAATATTTTAAATAATTGAAATGATATTACACCAGTTCCAGGTGGGGTTGGCGCTTTGACTGTTGCTATGCTTATGACAAATACATTAAAAGCACATAAAAATTTGCTTATTTAAAAAATATTTTATAATAAAAATAACTTATCTTTAATCTCTTCTTTATCAAGGAGAGATAAATAAAAATCTTCCACTGATAAGGTGGAGATATCCTAAAGGGCAGAAAAGGGATTATATATTTATAACTAAAAATTTATGAATACTTTGTATCTAGTTTTATTCGTAATATGATATTTTTTTGTATTATGGGTATCTTATGCTTTAGTTTTAAAAAGACTTAAATATTTAACTGATAAACAAGTGGAATATACAAAAGTAAAGTGAATAATCACTTCTTATAATTCTTTAAAAAAAATTATACTTGTTTTAATTATATTGCAATTTTTGTTATCAGTTTTTATTATCGTAACTTTTTTATAATATGTACTACTCACAAGACTGATATACAATAATAAAGAAACATTATATTTTAGCATGTTTGTATTTGATAAAATTTGTGTTTATTTTGATTTTTGCTTTTGTATTGTATTATATTTGAATAAATTTTAAAGAAAGTTTATGAGTAGAAGTGATAAATTATATTTTTTTCCCACTTATATTTATACTTGTAAATTATTCTTTTATTAGATTGATATTGTGATTGATAGAGTATTATAATTATTTATTTATTATTTATTGAGATCAAATTTTTATCATAAATTGTTCTTTGATACTTAGAAATGATATAGAAGTTATAGAAGCTTTTAAAATAATAAAACTTGATGTTTTTTCTAGAGGTTTTTTTGCAAATTTATTATGATTTTGAACTATTATTATAGAACTGCAAACAAAAGAAGAAAGACATTTTAGATTTATGCCAAAACCTTATTTTTTACTTGAAAAACTAAAAAAACAAAGAGAATTAGTTTTGGAAGAAAGAAAGAAAAAATATGTTATTGATGAGATAATTGAAAATAAATTTAGAAAAATTTAATAAATAATTTGACAAAACTATAAATAAACACTAGACTTATAATGTTTATTTATTTATTTTAAATTATGAAAAAATTAAAAAAATGATTTTCAATTGTAGAGATAATTATAACAATTTCTATAATAATTATTCTCTCTATTGTTGCTACTACAAGTTATAGTAGTTTTCAAGATAAAACAAAAAATTCAAAAGTATCATCTGATATAAAAACTCTAGAAAATTCTATTTTATCATACATAGAAGAACAAAAAGAACTTTTTATGCCAAAATGAAATTTGAAATTTTATTCTTTTGATACTTGATATACTCATGATTATGCAGATACTGAAACTTTTTGAGTAAGCTGATATATCACAGAAGATGTTATTTCAAAAAAATACTTAAATTTTCTACCACTTGACCCAAGAACAAATCAATATTATGCTTTTGGTAAAACAAAATCATGAACTTGATTTGAAGTTTCTTGAGTAATTTTTGAAAATAATATTCCTTCTTCTATAGTTTCTGGAAACTGGACTGGAGAAACAGGAGTTTATTCTCTAGTAAAAGAATATTTATGACCAAATTTTGTTTTTGATAAATCAAAAGAGTATTTTCCATACAATCCAGAGGAAAATATAATAACTGCAAAAATAGATAGTTTTAGTGGAGTTGTAAAAATAAATGATAAAACTTACAATGAAAATGAAATACTTTTATATACTCTAAGACAGTGAGATAAAATCACTGTTGGTAGTTGATGATTTGCAAATATTTATTATTCAGATGGAAGTTTTTCAGCCTTGTGAGATAGTTCATCTCAGAGTGAATTAGTGCTTTCAAATATGAATATAACTTGAAAAAATAATCTTTTCACTTCTATTCGCTTAGCATTAAATATGTGAAGTGTTTGGACGAAAGCTGTAAAACTTGATGAAAAATCAGAGTTTGAAATTTACACAACTGATGCAGTTGCGGCTGTAAGATGAACTATATTTTGAGTAAGAAAGGATGTTTCAGGTTCAAATATAGTAGTTGTAAGATGAAAAGTTGAAGTAAGTAAAGTTTCTTGAGTAGTTAATATAGAAGATTTAGATAAAAAATTAAAAAAAGAAGAAAATATTAACAAAGAGATGATTTATATTCCTTGATGAAATTCTCCAATAACTCAAGAAAATAATAAATCATATATAAAAGTAGAAGCTTGAGAAAAAGAAAAATGAGTTTCTATTTGAGAAACAGATAATTCATCTTCTACAGGAGCTATAAATAAAACTCCAGAAGAAATAAATAAAAGATTTATAAAAAATACGTCTTTTATAAATCCAGATATGAAAATATATGCTAGTTGTGAAGATTGTAATACTTCAAACTTTAAGCTAATTTTTCAATTAAATGATGCTTTTAAAAATGCAAGTTATTTAAAAGTAAAAACTTTTTCTTGAGGTAAAAAACTACTAAATGCAAATTGGAAAAATTTTGAAAATCTTTTATTAACTTGATGAATAAATTTTAATATTTCTTCTACTTGAACGACAAATAGTACTTTACAAAATATAATTACTTCTTCAAGATATAAAGTATCATTTAGTTTTTGTGATAGATTCCTAGAAAAAGAGGTTTGCTCAAACGAATTTGAGTATGACCAAAAAAATATAGCAAGTAATTTTAAGAAAATAAGAGAAAATATTAAATCAGTTTGTTTTTGAGTAGATTGAAGATATTGTACTGAAAATAATTTACGAGGAAGTTGGCAAGTTGTTGCTTATGCTCCGTATGATGAAGTAGGAGATATAAAAATGTACACTTGAAGTTGAAGTAATAATCATATAACCCCAGAACAACAAGCTGTTACAATTAACTCTTGTATTCCATTAAAAGATGGAAATAATAATTGGTTTAAAAATGATGGTTGTTTAACTAATGATATTATTATTAATAATAATAATAATAATTGGTTATGACAAAATACTTCTTATGATACAGATAATTCATTTTTTGATATACCACAAATAAGTGTAAAATGAATATTTATAGATAATAAAAATAATAACGACTATCTAAAATATACTCTTCCTCCAGATTTAATTTCTTGAAGTGGATTTGCTATTGAAATGAGTGTGAGAGGTGGAGCTTTAAAGAGGAGAGATGCTACTAATAACAATCCTTATACTTTATTTTCATTTTATTCAGGTGGTTATTTAACTTTAAATCATTGAAATTTTAATATTAATGGTAATAATCTTGATAATAATACTATTTTTAATATTAATAATGATAATGATAATGATTTCTATAAAGTTATTTTTATAAATAATTGAAATTTATCTATTTTTGATAAATCAAATGGAAAAATATATTCTACTTGAAGTAATTTAACTATAAATACTTCTTGAGATTTTTATGTATGAAGTAATAAATATAATTCTGAAGAAGCTTATATTCAACAATGGAATGATATAATTGATTATGTAAAAATTTATAAGAAACAATAACGGATATATAATATACAAAGATAGCCAAAAATAGTATAATTTTAAAATTATTGTAATAATGAATTTGTAAAATAACAGCTTATTAAGTAATGGAACTTACTTGTTTATATATAATTTAATACTTTCACATTTTATAATCAAAATTTCAAGTTTCATCATTATAAACATAAATTATCCCATAATCTTTATATTGTTGAAAATCAGTTGGTAAAAACTCTAAAAATCAGTTATCAAATAATTCTTTTGCATTTGAAGCATTTTTAGCGGTTTTTTCAAAATATTTCTTATTAGCTTCTTCTATATAAGCTAGATTTAATTCTCTTATAGCTTTATTTATATAATTACCACAATTATCTCAAGAAATAATTTTTTGTTCTTCATTTTCTTCAAATTTAAAATTTTCTTTTCTTAAATCTTCTATATTTTTGATGATTTTTCAGTTTAGTTTATATCATTGTCTAAAAACCATATAACTAATTTTTTCCAATTCTTTAGAAAACATACTACAATTATCATCTGTTTCACGATTTGCTAAGGTTAAAAACATCATAATTGATTTTTCTCTATTTCATGATTTTCAACTCATTATTGCAGCCATGATTCAAGCTCAACTTAAACTATCTTCGTTAGCTGAAGCTATTTTATAAAATTCAGCTGATTTGCTAGTATCATGTAAATAAAAATAATATAAAAATGCCTGTCAAAAAGCTATATTTGCACTTTTACAAGGATTTTTGTATTTATTGTCACTCCAGATTTTTTGTAAATCATTTTGCTCTTTTATCAAATTTATTTTTTTTTCATCACAAAAATTTCTAATTCATTTTAATCAAATAATTTCTGCTTGTTTTATGTTTTTTAATTGAGCTTCTTTAGATAAGTTTTCATATCTTTCATTGTAATTTGGTAAAAGTAATTGTCCTATTATATAAGGTTTTTCAAAATATGGATTTAACTCTGTTATCAAATCAAGTAAAACAAATAAATATTTTTTATATTCGCCTCATATAACATTTCAACCAATATACTGAATAGCTTCAAGCCAATAAATATCAGCTTTTAAGTTTGAAAATCAAAAAGAAGAATATTTTGCAATATCCTTTTTAGGAAGAAATTCAGGATGGTTTATCAAATTTTGTTTTAGTTCTTTTAGTTTTAAGTAATTTTTTTCATTAACAAAATAAAATCATCAAAAACTTAAAAAAACTAAAAATAAAATTACTAAATTTATTATTCTTTTTTTCATAATCTCAATTTATATATCAATTCAATCCATATCTATAGTAATATTTTCACTTTTTTTACAAATATGAAGTCTTCTTTCACTTCATTCTCATACACTTTTTGTAAAAATAGTTTCATCTTTTAATTTACTAACATAAGAATGAATTTTTTTCCTGTCATAAGCTGAAAAAAAAGGTAAAATTACTTCTTTTCAAGATTTTGCTATTTCAATTTTTTTTAAAATAAAATTAAATAATTTATCTTCTTTTTTGCTTAAATAATCATTTATTTCAATGTGTAAAATAATATTTTTACCATTTATTTTTGATAAAATATCTCTTAAAATTTTTCTTATATCTTCCAAGTTTTTTCCAGAATATCATATAAGTAAAGAAGAATCAGGAGTTTTTATTTTTATATAAAAAATATCTTCTTGTTCTTGTAATATTTCTATATCATCGATATTAACAAGTAATTTTTTAAAAAATTCATTTGTAATTTGTTTTACTACTTCTATTTCCATAATTTATTTATTATTTTTTAATTTATTATGTTATAATATTTTTTTAAATTTTTACAAGTTTTTATAGTTTTTTTTGACAATATTCAAAAAAAATTTATTATCTAACAAAATTTAATTTATAATTTATTTTTAATGTCAGCAGATAAAAAAATAATTGATGATTATTATTCTTCTCAAAACCAAATAGTTTCAAAAGATGAAAAAAAAGTGGATAATAAACCAAAATTTCAAATAAAATGAAAAATTAAGATAAAAAAAACAGAAGAAAAAGTTATAAAAAAAGAAGCAAAAGAAGAAAAACTAGAAACAAAAATAAAGGAAGTTTCTAAACCGGTTTTAGAAACTCATTTAAAATGAGAAAAAAATACAAATATTTCTTTAGAAGATTTTGAAAAAAAACAATATTTTACTAAAAAATGACTTGAACGAAAAGAAAAGTTTAAAGATTCTGCAAAAAAAACATTTAATAAATTTTCAAAAGATAAACCTGTTTTTTCAAAAGAAAATGAACCAAATGTAGAAAGTAAATCTTGAGCTTGATTTAAAAAAGAATGATGATATTCAACTTGAATTCAAAATAAAGAAGGTTGATTTAGAATTTGAGAAACAAAAAAGGAAAATAAATTTTTTGTAAAAAATAAATATAAATTTGATAATAAAAAAGAAGAAGAAGAGAAAGGAAAAAAATTTTTCAAAAAAGATAAAAGTAACAAATATGTAAAAAATATTTTTATAGATGAAGATGAAGATTTTTCATTTTCTAGGTCTACAAAAATTAAACACATAAAAAAAGAAGAAAAAAAAGTAGAAGATATTGTTCAAAATCTTACAGATAGAACTGGAGAGACAGTTGTAGTTAATGATATATTATCTGTTAAAGAACTTTCAGAAAAAACTTGAATTCCACTTATAAAACTTATAACAGAGTTTTTAAAAAATGGTATGAAAGTAAATATAAATTCAAAAGTAGATTTTGAAACTGCTGCAATAGTTTGTGATGAATTTCAAATAAAACTTCAAAAAGATATGTCAGCTTGATTTTGAGTTGAAGATATTTTAACTTGAAATATTTCAACTTTGCTTGCGGAAGATGATAATTCATTATTAGAAAAAAGACCACCAGTTGTAAGTATAATGTGACATGTTGATCATGGAAAAACCTCTCTTTTAGATTATTTAAGAAAAACAAAAGTTGCTTTAAAAGAAGCTGGATGAATTACTCAAAGTATTTGAGCTTATCAAGTATATTATAAAAAAGAATTAATTACATTTCTAGATACTCCAGGACACGAAGCATTTACGATAATGAGAGCTAGATGAGCAAAATCAACAGATATTGCTATACTTGTAGTTGCAGCAGATGAATGAGTAAAATCTCAAACTATTGAAAGTATAAACCATGCTAGAGAAGCAGATATAAAAATAATAGTTGCAATAACAAAAATAGATAAAGAAGGTGCAAATATAGATAATGTAAAGTCCTGACTTTCATCTTACTGACTTGTATGTGAAGATTGGGGATGAGATATTCCAATGATTCCAGTTTCTTCAAAAACTTGAGCTTGAATAGATGATTTACTTGAACATATTTTATTTGTAGCTGAAGACCTTAATTTAAAAGCAAATCCAAATAGGTCTGCAGTTTGAACTATAATTGAATCACATCTTGATATGAAACTTTGACCGGTTTCAAGTGTTTTAATTAATACTTGAACTTTGAAAAAATGAGATTCAATAGTTTGTAAATGAAGTTATGGGAAAGTAAAACTTTTAAAAAATGACCACTCAAAAAATATTGAAAAAGCTTGACCTGGAACTCCTGTTTTAGTTGTTTGACTTGATAGTGTTAGTGATTGAGGTGATATAGTTCAAGTAGTATCTGATATAGAAAAAGCTAGAACCAAAGCTTTAGAATACAAGGAATTAATAGCTTCTAAAAAAGCATTATCAAGTTCTTCTATAGACTTAATAATGTCAAAAATAAAATCATGAAACTTAAAACAATTAAAACTTGTACTGAAAACTGATTCAAACTGAAGTTTAGAAGCTTTAAAATGAGCTTTATTTAAACTTTCTACTCCAGAAATAAAAATAACAATAATTCATTCTTGAGTTTGAAATATAACTGAATGAGATGTAGTTATGTGTTGATGAAGTTCTGCGATTTTAATATGATTTAATGTTGAGCTTTTAGGTCATACAAAAAATATTATAGAAGATATGAAAATAGAATTTATTTCATCAAAAGTTATTTATCATATCACAGAAAGAATAGAAAAAATTATTAGTTGAATGCTTGACCCAAGAGAAGTTGAAATATCTTTATGAGAAGCTGTTGTTTGATGAATATTTTATGTTTGAGAAGGTTTTATGATTTTATGACTTAAATTAAAAGAAGGTTCAAAAATAGAAAAATGATACCAAGTTAAAATTATTAGAAAAGATAAATTTTTATGAAATGGAAAAATAGAAAACCTAAAATCTTGAATGATAGATGTTAATTATGTAGAATGACCTACAGAATGTTGAATAAAATTAAAAACAGATGTAAAAATAGAATTGTGAGATATTTTAGAAATTTATAAAACAGAAATACACAAATAATTTATTTTATAACTTTTATTATTATGTTAGAATGAATTGAATTATTTTCATCTTTATCAAAGCAAACATTATCTACTTTGGAACTTTTTTGTCAGCAAAGAATAGTTCCAGCTTGAGAAATACTTTTTTCAAAATGAGATGAATCTACAAGTATGTATATAGTAAAATCTTGACTTTTAGAAGCTTATGATGGAGATAAAATTTTATGAACTATTGGGGCTTGAGAATTTGTTTGAGAAATGTCTTTATTTGATGAATTAAAAATTAGAACTGCTTCAGTAAAAGTTGTAGAGGATGCGGAACTTATAGTACTTTTATGATTTTTTATAAGTGAATTAGGTAAAAATCATCCTGAAATTTTAGCAGAAATCAAGAAAGTAATAGAAGAAAGAAAAAAGAAAAATAAATGAAAATAAAAAAAAGTTAAAAAAACTTTTGCATTTTATTTTTTTTGCATATAATTTCGGAGTTATTATTTTTAAAGCCTGCATTTAATATGTCCAATAAGGAAGAAAAAATAGAGGTAGAATGAACTATTATTAAGGCTCTACCCAATCTGGTATTTGATGTTCAATTACCAGAAGAGTTTTGATGAGAAATTATTAAATGATATTTAAGTTGAAAAATGAGAATAAATTTTATAAAACTCATTGAGTGAGATAAAGTTTTACTTGAACTCAGTCCTTATGACCTTAGTAAATGAAGAATCATCTTTAGAAAAAAATAATTTTATTATTTATTTAGTATATTTTTATGAAAGTATTATCTTCTGTTAAAAAAATTTGCGATAAATGTAAAATAATAAAAAGAAAATGAATTGTTAGGGTGATATGTGAAAACCCAAAACATAAACAAAAACAAGGTTAATTTAATTTATAATTTTAGTTATTTTATGGCAAGAATTGCTTGAGTAAATTTACCAAATGGTAAACATGTAGAAATAGCATTGACTTATATATATGGTATAGGAAGACCAACGTCTAATATGATTTTAAAGAAAGTTTGAATTGAAAAAACTAAAAAAATAGAAGCTCTTAGTGAGGATGAACTTGATAAGATAAGAGATGAAATAAAAAATTTTTTAGTAGAATGAGATTTAAGAAGATTTGTATCTTCTAATATAAAAAGATTACAAGAAATTAGATGTTATAGATGAGAAAGACATAGAAAAGGATTACCAGTTAGAGGACAAAATACAAAAACAAATTCTAGAACTAGAAAAGGTAAATCAGTTGCTATCGCGAATAAGAAAAAATAATATTTTAGTATTTTAATTTAAAATAAATTTTATGGTAAAAACAGCTATAAAAAAGTCTAAAAAGACTAAAAGAATAGTGCAGGTTTGACAAGCTCATATCATGGCATCATTTAATAATACTATAGTTTCAATAACTGATGATAAATGAAGTGTTTTAACTTGGGCATCAGGATGAACTTGTTGATTTAAATGAGCTAGAGAAGCTACTCCATATGCAGCTCAAATGGCAGTTGAACAAGCGGCTACTAAAGCAAAAACTCTACATAATTTAGAAACCGTTGATGTTTATATAAAATGAATTTGAGTGGGTAGAGAACAAGCTATTAGATGACTTATATCTGGAGGATTAGAACTAAGAGGAATATTTGATATAACTCCAGTTCCACACAATTGATGTAGAAAGAAAAAAATAAGAAGCTTATAATAGTTTCAAAATAATTTAATTTTTAGTATTTAATAAATCAAGGTTTATGAGATATACTTGACCAAAGAAAAAATTATGTAGAAGAGAATGAATAAATCTTTTCGGTACAGAAAAATATGATTTAAGTCAATCAAAAAGAACTCTTCTAAAATCAAGAAAAACTTCTGAGTTTGGATCACAATTAAGAAAAAAACAGTCTGCGAAAAGAATGTTTGGTTTATCTGAAAAACAATTTGCTTTATATTTTGCAAAAGCAGTTAAATCAAAAACTCCAGGAACTACTTGAGATAAAATGCTTAGAATGTTAGAGCTAAGACTTGATAATGTGGTTTATAGAGCAAATTTTGCTAGAACTAGAATGCAATCAAGACAATTTGTAAGTCATGCTCATTTTAAAGTAAATTGAATAAATGTAAATATTCCTTCAATTACTTTAAAAGTTTGAGATGTAGTTGAGTTAAGAGACAAATTAAAAGAAAGTCCTTTATATAAATCTTTAATAGAAGAATTAGCAGAATTTTCTAAACAAAATAAATGAGCAGTTAGTAAAACTAAATGGATTGAAGTAGATTCAAAAAATATAAAAATAACAATTAAATCATTACCTGAAAATGAAGATTTTGATAGAATAATTGATATTCAAAAAATTATAGAATTTTACTCTAAATAATAAATTTCAAAATTATATTTTAATTTCATAATTTTACTAAAAATGCATATTATACACAATGTAATTTGACTTCCAAAAATTTCTCAACAAGATTTAGAATCAAATGTTTCTAAGTTCGTTTTAGGACCACTTCCAAGATGATATTGAGTAACTTTATGAAACTCTTTAAGAAGAGTACTTTTATCTTCTATTCCAGGAGCTAGAGTTACTTGAATAAAAGTTTCTTGAGTAAGTCATGAATATTCTACACTACCTTGAGTAAAAGACACTATATTAGATATTATGTTAAACTTAAAAAGTTTAATTATTGATAAAAAAACTCCTGGTATAGAATGGATAAAATTATCTAAAAATAAAGCTTGAGTAGTTAAAGCATCTGATATAAAAACACATGCTTGAATAGAAATTTTAAATAAAGATTTATACATAACTGAAATAGATAAAGATGGAATGAATCTTGATATAGAAATAAGAGTTGAAAAGTCAGTTTGATATTTATCTATAGAAGAATTGAAAAAAATAGAAGATGATGTTTGAGTTTTACTGATTGATGCAAATTTTTCACCAGTAATTAGCGTAAAATATGAAGTAAATGATACAAGATTTGGAGATATTACAAATCTAGATTCTTTAGAAATGACTATTTCTACAAATGGAGTTATAACTCCTGTTGATTCGCTTAAATTTTCTTCTAGTATGTTATCATCATATTTTGGAATATTTAATGAAGAATCACTGCAAGTAGAATGACAATTTATTTCAAATGTTAAAATTTTATTACAAAGAGAGAAAGAAGAAATTAAAGAAGAACTTGAAAAAGAAACATATACTCCAATAGAAATTATGTGACTTTCACCAAGAACTTTAAATGCTTTAATCAATTGAAATATACTTTCAATTGAACAACTTGTAAAATGTACAGAAACTAAACTTTCATCAATCAAATGATTTTGAAAGAAAGCTATGACAGAAATAAGAGAAGCGCTTTGAGAAAGAGGTTTAAAACTTCTTTGAGATGATTAAAAATTTAATTTTTATTACTAATTTTATATTATGAGACATAGAGTGAGGAAAAATTTAAAGTTTAACTGAAAAACTTTTCAACACAGAAGGGCTATGGAAAGAAATCTTTTGACAAATTTATTTTTACATAAAGCCATAAAAACTACTCCTAAAAAAGCAAGCTTAATAATTCCAATGATTGATAAATTGATAAATGTTGTTAATTCAAAGGATGAAATGAATGCTATTAGGTATGTAATGCAATACTTATTTACTAAAGAATCTTCTTTAGAGTTATTTAAAAATATAGCCCCAAAATTTAAATGAAATAAAACTTCTTGATTTACAAGAGTTACTCCTATAAAATATAGGGATTGAGATAATGCTAAATTAGTATTACTTGAATTACTTTAGTTATTTTTTATAAAAAGCATATGAAAACATTGATGCCAAAACAATTAAAAAATGAGGAAAGAAAATGGTATTTAGTAGATGCAGAAGGTCAAACTCTTTGAAGACTTGCTTCACAGATTGCCGTTATTTTGAGATGAAAAAATAAAGCTTCTTTTGCTCCTCATGTTGATAATTGAGATTATGTTGTAGTAATCAATTCAGAAAAAATTACAGTTACTGGAAAGAAGTTAGAATATAAAATTTATTATAAACATACTTGATTTCTTTGAGGATTAAAAAAAATTACTCTTGGGAAATTGATGGTAAAAAAACCAACAGAAGCTTTAAAAAAAGCTATTTCAGGAATGTTACCAAAAAATAGATTGAGAAAAGATATGATGTCTAGATTGAAACTTGTTGCTTGACAAGAACATACATTTGGTGCTCAAAAACCAGAAACAATAACTTTATAATTATTATTAAAATATGGCTAATAAATATATTCATGCAATTTGAAGAAGAAAAACTGCTTCAGCACAAGTAAGATTATTTGAAGGAGAAGGGAAATCTACAATAAATTGAAAGGATATTTCAGTTTATATAACAAGACAAGATTTATTTGACATTGCTTTTACTCCAATAAAATTATGTTCTTTAAAAGATAAAGTATTTTTTGAAGTAAAAGTAGAAGGTTCTTGAATTTCGTCGCAAGTTCAAGCTATCAGATACTGACTTTCTAGAGCTTTAGCTGAAAAAAGCGAAGCAAATAAAAAACTCTTGAAAGCTGCTTGACTTTTAACAAGAGATGCTAGAAAAGTTGAAAGAAAAAAACCAGGAAAGAAAAAAGCAAGAAAATCTCCATCTTGGTCAAAAAGATAGTTTTTGATTTTCTTTATTTTATTTAACAAAAGTTTATTTTAAAAAACTCTTGCAAATTTTATTAATTATTAATTTTATTTATGACTACTATAAATCAATTAGTAAAAAAAAGTAGAAAGAACAAAGTAAGAAAGAGTAAATCTCCAGCATTACAAGTTACAAAAAACTCTATAAAAGGTAATAAACAAGTTAAATTGCCAAAATGAGCTCCACAAAAAAGATGAGTTTGTACAAAAGTTACTACAATGACCCCTAAAAAACCAAACTCAGCTCTTAGAAAAGTAGCAAAAGTTAGACTTACTAACGGATATGAAGTAAATGCTTATATTGGATGAGAATGACACAATCTTCAAGAACACTCTGTAGTTGCTATTAGAGGATGAAGAGTAAAAGATCTTCCATGAGTAAGATATCATATTGTTAGATGATTACTAGATTGTGAATGAGTAAAAGACAGAAAACAAGCTAGAAGTCAATACGGTACTAAAAGACCTAAAAAATAAAACTACATAAGGAGTAATCTAGCTTGCTAGGTGAAATTTTACTTTATTATTTATAATAAATTATGAGTATTATACTTTGAAAAGATTCATTAGTTGATAAATTTATCAATTACATAATGAAAGAATGAAAAAAAGCGTTAGCTATAAGATTACTTGATGAAACTTTTGAGGAAATTAGAGCTAAATGACAAAAAAAACCAGAAGAAATTTTTTTAAAAGCTTTAGAAAATGTTATGCCAAAAATAGAAGTTAGACCAAAAAGAGTTTGAGGTTCTATATATCAAGTACCACAAGAGGTTAAATCAAGAAGACAATTATTTTTAGCTGCTAGATGGATACTTGATTCTGCCAAAGATAAAAAATGAATAAATTTTTCAAAAGCATTAGCAGTTGAACTGATTGATGCAGCTAATGAAACTGGAAATGCAGTTAAGAAAAAACTAGAAGTGTATAAAATGGCTGAAGCTAATAAAGCATTTGCTAGATTTGCTTCAAAATAATAATTTTAATTCTTAATACTTAAAATATGGCTCACAAGAAAGCTCAATGATCGACAGCTAACGGTCGTGATTCCATTGCCAAAAGACTATGAGTAAAAATATTTGGTGGTTTGGAAGCAAGAACTGGAAATATAATTGTAAGACAAAAATGAAATAAATTTTGGCCTGGTGAAGGTGTTTCACAAGGAAATGATTTTACTTTATTTGCAAATAGAGACTGAGTAGTTTCATTTAGCGAAAAAAGAAGAGTAAGATTTGATGGAAGAGTTTATAGAGATATTTATGTTTGTGTAAAATAATAAAAAATCAACTTTTTATAAAAAGTTGATTTTTTATTATTTTATTATTTCTCCTGGTATTGTAAAACTATCATTTTCTATGATTCTTCCTGGATAAGTTATAGTTTTTATACCTGTTTTTGTATTATCTCAAATAATTACTCAGAGTTTATGAAGTCCTGAATTTATAAGCTCTCATTTTACCATAACTTTTATATTTGATTTATCATGTCTTAAATTTGCTGTAATCATTCATCATCAAATATTTATATTATTTCATAAAATTGAGTCTCAAATGTAGCTTAAATGCGCTATTTTTGTTTTGTTTCAAATAGATGAATTTTTTATTTCAACTGCATTTCAGATATGACAATTTTCTCAAATAATTGTTGAACCTCTTAAGTATGCATTTGGCCCGATAGAAGTATTTTTTCCAATATAAATATTTCACTCGATATAAGTTCCAGCTTTTAAAATAGCTCACTCTTCTAATATAATATTTCATTTTATAGTTACTCAGTTTTCAATAGTTCATTTTATTTCACTTTTTTTTAGCTTATCTAAAAAATATTTATTTGCAGTTAAGATATCCCAAGGGTATCAAACATCAATAAACTCTCAAGAAATTTTTATAAGTTCAAATTTATTGTTTTTTAAAAATGCATTTATTGCGTCAGTTATTTCATACTCTCATCTTAAAGAAAGTTTTATATTTTCAATATGTTTAAAGATTTCTTTAGAAAACTTAAATCATCATAAATTTGCTAAATTTCCTATAAATTCTGTTGGTTTTTCTATTATTTCTAAAGCAAATCAATTTAAGTCTTGTTTATAAATTCCGTATTTTTCTGGATTTTCTACTTCTTTTACAAGTCAAGCATAGTTTTGAGAAGTGATAACTTTTTGCAAATCTTTTTTATCTAAAATAGAGTCTCAATACAAAATAATTACATCGTCTTTTAAAGAAATTCATTTTAAAGCTCAACCAGTTCATTTGTAATCTGTTTGTTCTATGTAAGTGATTTTTACTCAATTATAATTATCTTTAAAATATTGTTTTATAATTTCTTGCTTGTATTTTACTATTATAATTATTTCATCAACAAATTCATAAATTGCTTCTAGATTATGTTCTAAAATTGGTTTTCCAAAAATATTTATCATTGGTTTTGGGATAGTATTTGTTAGAGGTCTTAAACGGCTTCATTCTCAAGCTGCAAGGATTATTGCTTTCATAATTTTCTTTAAGAAATATTTTTATCTCACCATTTTAAATTTTTTCTTTCAAACTTGAAGTAAAGTATAATTTTTTTTATCAAGTTTTATCATAAATTTTGGATTATTTTGAGTTTCATTATTTACTTTTACGGAGTTTCCAAAAAGTGCGTTCCTGGCTTGTGAAGAATTATTACACATTTTGGTCTTTACTAAAACTGTAACTAAAGGTAATTCTGGAGTTTCTGATTCAATATCTATTTTCTCAATATCTTTTTCATCTGGAACTATTCAATCTTTTAATACTCTTTCAAAATAAGCATTTGCCTCTAAAGAAGCTTTTTCTCCATGATATAGTTTAACTATTTCTTTGGCTAATTCTATTTTTATATTTCTTGGATTTTCTCAAGATTCTAGTCTTTTTTTATAAATTTCAATTTCATCTAAATATAAAGGAGTGCAGTGCTCAAAATATTTTATAATTAAATTATCTCAAATTTCCATAAGTTTTACAAACATTTCGTTAGCAGAGAAATTTAAACCAATAAAATTAAAAAATGTTTTACTCATTTTTCTTCAGTCAGTTCCTTCTATCAAGTTAAACATCATAATATCTTGTTTTTCTTGATTGTGAGCTTCTTGAAGTCTGCGTCAAGCAAGTAAATTAAAGTATTGATCATTTCAACCAAGTTCTATGTCAGCTTTAACTATTACAGAATCATAACCTTGCATGATAGGGTATAAAAATTCTTGCAAGGAAATTCTTACTCAACTTTTAAATCTTTTTGAAAAATTATCCCTATCAAGCATCTCAGACACAGAGAAATTTTTAGCTAATTCTCAAATTTGATTAAAATTAGTTTTATCCATCCATTCACTATTAAATCTAATTTCAACTTTATCTATATCAAGGATTTTTGAAAATTGGTTTAAATAATCTTTTGCATTTTTTCTTGTTTCATCTCTTGTAAGCATTGGTCTTTCTGATGATTTATCTGAAGTATCTCAAATTTGAGCTGTTGAATCTCAAATAATTAAAACTATTTGATGTCCGAGTTTTTGAAATTCTCTAAGTTTCAAAATAGGAACAGCATGACCAATATGAACTATAGCTCAAGTAGGGTCGATTCCAAATTTTACTCTTAAAATCTTTCAAGATTTTAATTTTTTTTCTAAACTTTTTATATCAATAATCCTTGAAACTCATTTTTCAAGTAAATTTTTTATAATTTTATTTTTGTTTTCCATTTTAGTAATTATTTTTTAAATTTTCTTCAAGTCTATTCATAATATCTTTGTTTATAGATTCATTCCCATTATTTACCATTTCAAGTAAATTTTCTTGAGATAAAACTATAGTTTCTACATTTCAAATAGCTTTTATTGTTGCTATTCTTTGTTCTTCGTTTAAAAGTGCAATTTCTCAAAATATTTCTCAAACACCAAGTTTTGTAATTTCTTTTCATCATATTTCAACCAAAACTTCTCCAGATTTTATAATATATCATTTTCAATTTGATTCTTCTCACTCTAACAAAATAGTTTCTCAAGCAGAAAAAGTTTCTATTTTTGAATTTTTTATTATTTTATCAACAATACTTTTTTTAAGTCAATTAAAAATTTTTAAAGAATATATTTCTTGCATAAAAACAATAAATTATATAATAATCTTGATTTAATATAAATATTTTTTAAAAAAAATCAATTTTTTATGATTAAATCAATTTTAAAAATAACTTTAATAATTTTTTTAAATTTATTTGCTTTTTTATCAATTTGAATTATACTCGGTGCGCTTTTTTGAAACAAAGAGGAATTTTTGTTTTTATCAGTTATTATTTCGCTGATACCATTAACAATGCTTTTGTATATAGAAATACAAAATACTTTAAAACAACTTAATAATATTTCTAAAGAAAATGATTGAAGTAGAAAATAAAGAACTACAAACAGAACATCATGTTTGACCACATATTCCAAAAATTCAATGAGAAACTGTTTATGGAGCTATAAGTAATACAAATGTTACCTCTTTTGTGTTTTTGATTTTGGTTTTGATTTTTGGAATATTTGCAAAAAATGCATTAAAAAAAGAAAATTCAAAACTAAAAACTGCTTGTTTAAATGTAGTTTGATTTTTAGATAAAGAATTTAGTGAATCATTTCATGATAAAAAATTTGCAAGAGCTTATTTACCTTTGGTATGATGATTTTTTATAATAATTTTATTTTGAAATTTATTTGGACTTTTAATAGATTGGGTTTGAGCTTCAATTTCACCAACAATTTTACACTATTTGAGACCTATGCATAGTGATTTAAATACATCACTTGTTTTGTGAATTATTACAGTAATCGCGTTTTTGTATATTTCAGTGAAATATTCTTGAACCAAAGCAACAATAAAATGATATTTTTTCAATTTTACTTGAGATAGTTTGATAAATAAAATAATAAATGTATTTGTTTGATGGTTACATTTGATTTGAGTTCCTTCAACAGTTGCATCACTTTCACTAAGACTTTTTGGTAATATATTTGCTTGAATTATTTTAATTTGAGTTTTAAGTTATTTATGAGTTTTGATGACTTCTTCATTATTTGAAGTTTGAAGACTTATTTCAGTTCCATTTTGGTTTTTTGAGCTATTTGTTGCTTTTATACAAGCTGTAGTATTTGTTGGACTTATGATTTCTTATTTTAACCAAAGTAAATCTTCACATCATTAAAATATAAATAAGTGGTTTTGAATTTGAAAACTTAAATTCAAAATCAAAATTTATATTTTATTATTAACTTACATATATTATGGAAGAATTAAAATTAGTTGCTATGGCTTTAGCTATTTGATTAGGAGCAATTGGTCCTGGTATTGGTATTGGTTTAATCGGTAAAGGTGCCTTAGAGGCTCTAGGAAGAAATCCTGAAGCTGCAGGAAAAATCCAATGATTAGCGATTTTATGTATAGCACTAGCAGAAGCTGTTGCAATTTATGCTCTTGTTATTTCGTTTATTATCGGATTTGTTAAATTATAATTAATTTTTAAATTTTAAAACATGAAATTACATGATTTTCAGTTTTTTACTTTAGAAACACTAGTAATTCAGACTATAATATTGATTTTAATATTGTGGGTTTTAAATAAGTTTATATTTAAGCCATATTTAGAATATCTAGATAAAGAATCAGAAAAAAGAAAAAAATTAGAAAATGATTATAATAATATTGAAAAACTAAATAAAGATGCTAAGCAAACGAGTGAAAATATTATAAAACAAGCAAAACAAGAAGCTGAAGTTATTAGAAAAAATGCTTTAGAAATTGCAAAACAAGAAGCTGAAGTTATTAGAAAAAAAGCTTTAGATGAAGCAAAAAATATAAAAAATTCTGCTGAATGAGAAATTGCAAAAGAAAGACAAACTATGCTAAACGATATAAAAGCAAAATCTATAGATTTAGTTTTAAAATTCAATGCAAAACTTTTTGATAAAGAGAAAGTAAATAAAGATTTTGTTGAGAAAGAATTGAATTTTATTAAATAATTATAATATATGTTAGATATTTCTAAACTAAATAAAACGGATTTAAAACAGTTACTTAAAAAATTAAAACTTTTAAGTTCTTTGAAAAAAGCTTTGTGAAATAGATGAAATTTAGAATACAAAAGGTTAAATAATTGAATAAATTTATACAAAGTAGAATACTTTGAAATTTCTCCTGATAGTTTATCTTTTGTAAAAGAAAAATCTCAAGAGAGTTTTAAAAAATTATTTTGATTAGATTTGAAACTTGAAGAAATAATTTTTGTGAAAAATCAAAATTTAAAGTGATGATTTAGAATTTTTTATAATGATAATATGTTTGATTTAAGTTATAAAAGATTTGAAAATTTGTTAAAATAAAATTTATTTTGTTAAAAATTTATATATGTCAAATGACTTATTAAATGGAATTATTAGTGATATTGAGAAACAAATTGATACTCTTGATATGTCTCTTGTAAATGAAAATGTTTGAGAAGTATTTTATCTATGAGATGGAGTAGCAAAAGTCTCTGGTCTTAGAAATGTTGCTTATAATGAATTAGTTGAATTTGAATCAGGATGAGTTTGAATTGCGTTAAACTTAGAGGAACATTATGTTTGAGTAGTGGTTTTAAAATGATTTAAAGAAATTAAAGAATGACAAACTGCAAAATCATCCTGAAGAACTTTAGAGGTTCCTGTTGGAGAATGACTTATTTGAAGAGTAGTTGATTCTTTAGGTAATCCAATTGACTGACTTTGAGAAATAAAATCAAGAGAATTTTATCCAATTGAAAGGGTAGCAACTTGAGTAATGGACAGAAAATCAGTTCATGAACCTATGCAAACTGGTATTAAAGCGCTTGATGCATTGGTTCCTATAGGTAGATGACAAAGAGAACTTATTATTTGAGATAGACAAACTGGTAAAACACAAGTTGCAATTGATACTATTGTAAATCAAAAAGGACAAAATATGATTTGTGTTTATGTTGCTATTTGACAAAAAGAATGAAAAATTGCTAGAGTTGTTGAGGAATTAAGAAATAGGTGAGCTATGGATTACACTATTGTAGTTTCAGCTGGAGCTTCTAATCCTGCATCTATGCAATATTTAGCTCCATATGCTGGGTGTGCTATGGCTGAATATTTTATGTTTAATGGAAAACATTCTTTAATAATTTATGATGATTTAACTAAACAAGCAAATGCTTATAGAGAAATGTCATTACTTTTAAGAAGACCACCAGGAAGGGAAGCTTATCCAGGGGATGTATTTTATCTTCATTCAAGACTACTTGAAAGAGCTTCAAAGTTAAATGATAAATTAGGTGCTTGAAGTATGACAGCTCTTCCTATTATTGAGACACAAGCTTGAGATGTTTCTGCTTATGTTCCAACAAATGTAATTTCTATTACTGACTGACAAATTTTCTTAGAATCTGATTTATTTAATGCTGGACAAAAACCTGCTATTAATGTATGATTATCAGTTTCAAGAGTATGAGGTTCTGCTCAAATAAAAGCTATGAAAAAAGTTTCAGGTACTTTGAAACTTGATTTAGCTCAATATAGAGAATTAGCTGCATTTTCACAATTTGCTTCTGATCTTGATGCTTCAACTAGAAAACAGCTTGAAAGAGGTAAAAGAATGATGGAACTTTTAAAACAATGAGTTTTTGAACCAATTTCAGTTGAAAAACAAGTGGCTTCTATTTATGCTTGAACGAAAGGATATCTTGATGAAGTGGAGGTTTCAAAAATTAAAAAAGTTGAGAAAGAATTGTATTTGGCTTTAGATGAAGAAAAAACAGTTTTAGAATCAATTGCAAAAGATAAAGAAATTACCCAAGATACAGAAAAAAAATTAGTTGAAGTGATTAAAAAAGTAGTTGAGTTAAATAAATAATTTTATATTTATGGCAAATTGAAAAGAGATTAAAAGAAGAATCAAATCTATTAAGAATACTTGAAAAATAACAAAAGCTATGGAGCTTATTTCAACTGTAAAGATGAGAAAAGCCGGGGATTTAGCTTTAGAAAAAAAAGCATATGTTAGCTCTATGCTTGAAGTTTTTTTGAGTATTTGAGATTCATTTAAAGATTCTAAATTTTTTAAAGAACATGATTGAAAAACTCTTTGAGTTATTATAACTTCAAATAAATGACTTTGTTGAGGTTATAATATAAATGTTATGAAAAAAGTAAGTAATTATATGAAAGAAAATCTAAATGAGGAAATAGATTTTATAGCTGTATGAAAAAAATGAGCGCAATTTTTAGGAAGAACAGGAAATAACTTAGTTGCTGATTTTTCACATGATTTTAGTGATAATATTGATTTAGTTTTTTCAAAATGAGTTTCAAGATTGATTTGAGAAAAATTTTTAGATTGATGATATTCTCGTGTAAAAGTTTTTTATAGTCACTTTGTAAATACAATTAAACAAATTCCAGTTGCAAGAGAATTTTTACCTCTTACAAAAGTTGGAATTGATATGTATTTTAAACAAGTATTTTGAGAAGATTTTTATAATAAAAAGGTTCAAATGAAAAAAAATGTTTTAAAAACTGATTATACAATTGAACCAAGTAAAACAGAAGTTTTAAATGAACTTCTTCCAATGATTTTAGATAGTATGTTTTTTGATATACTTATTGAAGCAAAAGCTTCTGAGCATTCATCTCGTATGATTGCTATGAAAAATGCAAAAGATAATGCAAATAAATATGCTTCAAAATTGACGCTTGCTTATAATAAAGCTCGTCAAGCATCTATTACGAAAGAAGTTTCTGAAATCGTTTCTGGAGTAGAAAGTATGAAAGAGTAATAAGAAGTAATTATAATTTCTATAAAATGAATGAAAAAATATAAAATATATTTTAATTTCTATAAAATGAATGAAAAAAATATAAAATATATAAAATTATTGATGTTAATAATATATACAATTTTATTAATATTCTGGTGGTTACTTGCTAAAATTTCATTTATTACATTAATAATGCAATATGCTAATGTTGAAACACTACCTGTAATACCATCTGCTGGTGCATTAATACCTCTATATTTTACTGTATTAGTATTTTTATATCCTATTTTAGTTTGAATTTTTCTTTTCTCAAAAGGACTTTATTTTGCAGTATTACCACTTTTAAACATATTATTGGTATCATTATTTATGATTATATTTCTTGGTATCAATATTAATGAGTATATTTATAATTTAATGAAAAATCGGGAACTCTAATTAATAATGAATTATTTTAAAATTAATAAAAATAGTTATATTGTATTTATGAAACTAAAAGTATTTACAGACTGATGAAGTAGAGGAAATCCTGGAGAATCTGGAGTTGGAGTGTACATCACGGATGAAAAAGGATTTGAAGAAAAAAGATACAAATACCTTGGAATAAAAACCAACAATGAAGCTGAATATATGGCTGTATTTCTTGGGATAAAAAGATGTATCGAACTCTGAGCAATTGAAGTAGAACTGTATGCTGATAGTAATCTTGTGATAAAACAATTATCTGGAGAATGGAAAATAAAAAAAGATGAATTAAAAATATTATATTCAGATATTAAAAAACTTATATCTAAATATAATATCAAAATCTGTTATACTTGGGTACCAAGAGAGAAAAATAAAGAAGCAGATAGGCTTTCGAATGTTGCAATTGATAAAAAATTTAACAAAAATTTAATTTTTTAACTTAATATTTATGTATACTTGAAAAATTACGAAAATCGTTTGAGTAGTTATTGATGTAGAGTTTGGAAATAACTATATTCCTTTTATATATGAAGCTTTGGAGGTAGTTTGACATACTACTAAAGTAGTGCTAGAAGTTCAACAACAACTTTGAGATGGTGTAGTTAGAACTATTGCTATGAATCCAGTTGATGGACTGAAAAGAGGTATGGAAGTAGTTGCAACTGAATATCCTATTAGAGTTCCAGTTTGAGAAAAAGTTCTTGGAAGAATGTTTAATGTACTTGGAGAACCAATTGACTGAAAAGAAAAACCAAAAACAGAATTTGAAGATCCTATACATAAAGAAGCTCCAAAATTTAGTGATTTAACTACAAAAGCAGAAGTTTTTGAAACTGGTATTAAAGTAATAGATTTAATTGCCCCAATGCTTAAGTGATGAAAAGTTTGACTTTTTGGTTGAGCATGAGTAGGGAAAACTGTTATCATGCAAGAACTTATTCATAATATAGCATCAGAACACGGATGATACTCTGTAGTTGCTTGAGTTTGAGAAAGAACAAGAGAATGAAATGATTTATATCATGAAATGAAAGAATCATGAGTTATTGATAAAACTGCCATGGTATTTGGACAAATGAATGAAGCTCCAGGACCAAGAGCAAGAGTTGCTTTAACAGGTTTAACAATGGCAGAACATTTTAGAGATAGAGAAAAAAGAGATGTTTTATTATTTATTGATAATATATTCAGATTTACACAAGCTTGAAGTGAAATTTCAGCATTACTTTGAAGAATTCCTTCAGCAGTAGGTTATCAACCAACACTAGCAACTGATATGTGAGCTTTACAAGAAAGAATTACTTCAACTAAAGATTGATCAATTACTTCAGTGCAAGCAGTTTATGTTCCAGCAGATGATTTAACAGACCCTGCTCCTGCTACAACATTTACTCATCTTGATTCGACAATAGTATTATCAAGGTCTATTGCAGAACTTGGTATTTATCCAGCTGTTGATCCACTTGACTCAACTTCTACAGTTTTAGATCCACTTGTTGTTTGAGAAGAACATTATAATATCGCAAGAGAAGTTCAAAGAATTTTACAAAAATATAAAGAATTACAAGATATAATTGCAATTTTAGGTATGGATGAATTATCAGAAGATGATAAATTAATTGTAGCAAGAGCAAGAAGAATTCAAAAATTTTTAAGCCAACCATTTTTCGTAGCTGAACAATTTACTGGGACACCTTGAGTATATTCAAAACTTTCTGATACAGTTAGCTGATTTAAAAGAATTATTTCTGGAGAGGTTGATTATATTCCAGAATGATATTTTATGTATAAAGCTACTGTTGATGATGTAGTAGTGGCTTATGAAAAAGATATTAAATAATAAAAATATTATGAAACTAGAAATATTGTCATTTAACTGAAAACTTTTTAAATCAGAAAATGTTGTTTCAATAACAGCTATGACTAAAGCTTGAGAAATAACTGTTTTAAGTAATCATTCTGCACTTATTACTTCATTAAAACCATCAGTTTTAAGAGTGGTGTATATGGATGAAAATAATATAAAACAAGAAGAAAATTTTGCTATCGGATGAGGAATTTTAGAAGTTGCTAATTCAAATGTAAAAATACTTATTGATATGCTTGTTACTGTCGCAGATTTAAATATAGATTTAGCAGAAGAAGCGAAGAAAAAAGCTTTAGAAATAATGGAAAGATACAAAAATTCTAAAGATAGAATCGATATGGAGAGATTTATTGAAGCAGAAGATATGCTTTTAAAATCTATAGCACAATTAAAACTTAGTGAGATAAAATAAACTCTCCCAATTTTTTTGCATATTCATGGGAGAAAGCTTTAATTTTTAATTTAAATTTTATGGCAAATATTAATCATAAACCAAGCAAATATATGCTGAATTTACTTCATGTATTACCAGCTTTTGTTGATGAAAAAGAAGCAGTTATTAACGCTATTGTGGAGATAAACGCTGGAAGTATTAATAAATATGAAATTATTACTGAAACTGGAACTCTAAAACTTGATAGAGTTGGATATAGTTCTTTATCTTATCCATTTGCATATGGAGCAATACCTTGTACTTGGGATTTAGATAATGATCCTCTTGATGTTGAAATAGTAAATGTTACAGAACCTCTTATTCCATGATCTCTTGTAGAAGTTAGAGTTATTTGAATTATGAAATTTGTAGATGGAGATGAAGTAGATGATAAAGTTATTGCAGTAATAAATGATGACAAAAGAAGTAATCACATAAAATCTATTGAAGATTTATGAGAACAATTTGTAAAAGAAACAACTTACTATTGGGAGCATTATAAAGATTTGAAAAAACCAGAAACTTGAAAAGTAGAAGGATTTTTTGGAGTAAAAGAAGCGATAAGAATTATCAAAGAATGTGAGGATAGATATGTAAAAGAATATTTACCAAAATTTGATTAAAGATTTTAAAAAATCTCTTTACCAAAATAGTATTTTAAAATTTAAATTATAATAATATGCAAGAACTAAGACAAGATTTTCCAATATTTAAAAATAATCCAAATCTAATATTTCTTGATAGCACATCTTCAACACAAAAACCAGAATATGTAATAAACTGAATTTGTGATTATTTAAGTAATAATTATTCAAATGTTCATAGATGACTTTATAATATTGCTATAAATTCTGAAAAAATGTACTTTGATAGTAAAAAAAAGGTTGCAGAATTTTTATGATGAGTGAATTTTAAAGAAATAATTTATACTTATAATTCAAATTATGCACTAAATATTATTTCTCAAACTTTAAGATTGAATAAAGTTTTAAAATCTGGAGATAAAGTTTTAGTTTCAATTGTAGAACATCACGCAAATATAGTTCCTTGGCTTATTTTAAAAGAAGAAATTTGAATAGAATTAGATTTTGTAAAGATTACGAACGATTTTGATTTAGATTTTTTAGATTTTGAAAAAAAATATGATGATAAAGTAAAAGTAATTGCCTTAACTCATACTTCAAATATAACAGGACAAATATTTGATTTAGAAAGAGTTGGAAAATTAAAAAGGGAAGATACTTTGTTAATAGTTGATGTTAGTCAAAGTTTTCCACATTTAAAAGTTGATGTAAAAAAATTAAATTGTGATTTTTTATTTTTCACAGCTCATAAAGTAATGGCTGATTCATGACTTTGAGTAATTTGGTGAAAAAAAGAACTTTTAGAAAAATACAAACCTATTTTCTCTGGTGGGTGAGCTATAAATGAAGTAAAGCAGTGTGTTTTTAAAAGTGGAGCACTACCTTTTAAATTTGAACCATGAACTCCAAATATTTCAGGTGCTGTAAGTTTATTGAAAGCTTTAGAATATATAGAAAATATAGGATGATATGAAAAAGTAGAAAAAATAGAAAAAGAATTAGTTGAATATAGTTTAGGAGAATTTGCAAAGAGACCTTATTTAAAACTTATTTGAAGTAAAAGTTGAAAAAATAGAGTTTGAGTATTTTGATTTTATATTGAGTGAGTTCATGCGCTAGATATAGCTGATATAATGGCAGAGCATAATATTTGTTTGAGAGCAGGACAACATTGTGCTGAGCCGTTTATGGATTATCTAGGGTTGAAATCTTTAGCTCGTATGAGTTTATATATTTATAATTCAAAAGAAGATATTGATAAGTTTTTTGAAGTATTAGATAGTAATTTTAGTTAATTTATGACTAACGAAATAATTACATTTTATTCAAAAACTCCACCAAATAAATTTGAAATGAAAAATCCAACTATTAGATATAAAGAAGAAAATAGAAGTTGTAGTGATACAATAGAGGTTTTTTTGAAAATAAAAGATGACATAGTAGTTGATTGGAGTTTTATGTGAATTACATCAATTATTACAACAGCTACTTCTTCAGTTTTTGGAGAAAGTATAATTGGGATGAATTTAAAAGAAATTCTTACAAAAGATTATAATTATATAGTGGAATTAATTTGAGAAGAAGTTTCTCCTCGCAGACAAAAAGCAGCAGTTTTTTGACTTGTTGCAACTCGTAATGCTATTCATAAATATTTAAAAGATGGAAAAAAAGATGATATATTAGATATGATAATTGGTTTGGAAAATTGTTAATTTTTAATTTATTTTATGTTAAAATTATCAAAAAAATGAGATTATTCTCTAAAAGCTATTTTATTTTTGGCTTTTAGAAAATGACAATTAGTAAAAATTTTAGATATTTCAAAAGAATTAAAAATAAGTGAAACTTTTTTAAGAAGAATTATAAATAATTTTGAAAAATCAAATCTTATAAAAACTGTGAAATGAAGAAATTGATGAGTGATTTTTGAACGTGATTTAGAAAAAGTATCACTTTATGATGTTTTTGTAAGTGTGTGAGAAGATTTATTCATAGCAAGTTGTACTTCTTGAGAGAAATGTAATTCTTTAGGTGATTGTGATTCAGTAAATGTATTAAATTCTTTACAAAAATGATTTAATTCACTTTTAAAAATTTATACACTTGATAAAATAACAAAAAAAAATCTCTAAGAAAAATTTTTCTTAGAGATTTTTTTTTGTTATTTTAGATTATCATTGAACATCTAATTTTATAGAAGGTCCCATAGCATTACATACATAAACTGAATTTATATATTTTCATTTTGATCAGCTTGGTTTTACTTCTTTTACAGTTGCAATAAACTTTTCTAAATTTTCGGCTAATTTATCTTTACCAAAAGACAATTTACCAAAAATAGAATGAATATTTCATTGTTTATCGGTTTTAAATTCAAATTTTCAAGCGGCAATTTCTTTTACAATAGTAACTAAATCATCTCAAACAGTTCAAGTTTTTGGATTTGGCATAAGACCTTTTGGACCAAGAATTCTAGCTATTTTTCACATTTGTCTCATCATTGCGGGAGTAGCAACACAAACATCAAAGTCAAGAGATGTTTCTCCAGAAGCAATAGAGTTAATTAGTTCTTCACCTCCAGCTACAACCGCTCCAGCAGCTTTTAAATCAGCTACAGAAATACTATCAGCAAAAGCACAAACTTTTACAGTTTTACCAGTTCCATTTGGAAGAGAAATAGTAGTTCTAATCATTTGGTCAGCATATTTTGGATCAAGATTTAAGTTGAAATGAACCTCTACTGTTGGATCAAATTTTACAGTATTTGTTTTTTCAAGCAATTCACAAGCTTCAGCTACGCTATAAGCCATTTCAGTGTTGATAAATTCAACCGCTTTATTATATTTTTTACCTCTTTTTTTTGCCATAATAGTTTTTTGTTAAATAATAAAGGTAGTATCGGATTTTTAATCCTTCCTTTTTAAAGCTTGGAAATTATATAAAAAAAAATAAAAAAGTCCAATTTTTTTATTTTTTTTCTTTCTCTACTGGATCGTATCATCATTTATTCCATGGCATACATCTAAGAATTCTTAAAATTCATTTTAAACTTCAAAAAAAGACTCATTTTTTTTCAATAGCTTCTATCATATATTCACTACAAGTTGGAATATATTTGCAATACGGAGGTTTATTTAATGATTTTACCCAAATTGAATGGTCAGGTGATAAGTATTTTTGATAAAGTTTTACTAAATAGATAATTATTTTTTTCATTTTTAAATTTAATAAATAAAAAAGAAGCTTAAAAGCTCTCTTTTATTACTATTTTATAAATTCTACAATTTTAGAAAATACTTGTGGATTTGATATAGCTAAGTTTGATAAAACTTTTCTGTTTATTTTTATAGATTTTTTATACATAGCATTTATAAGTTTTGAATAAGTAGTTCAATTTTCTCTTGCAGCAATGTTTATTCTTATATTCCATAATTTTCTAAAATCTCTTTTTTTAGTTTTTCTACCGATATAAGAATTAAGTCAAGCTTTCATCCAAGCGGTTTTTGCTCTAGAATATTGTTTTGAGTTTAATGACCTATATCATTTTGTTGCATCTAATATTTTTTTGTGTCTTTTTTTAGTCATGACACCTCTTTTTACTCTAACCATATTTTTAAAATTATAAGTTATAAATTTATTACACAAAAAGTAATTGTTGTTTAATTTTTTTAGTTTCAGATTTTGAAACTATAAGTCAATATTTATTTCTTCCTTTAGATTTTTTACTTTTATCTGAAAGTAAGTGTTTTTTAAACGCTTTATCAAGTTTAAATTTACCTTTAGCAGTAACTTTAATTCTTTTTTTAACTCAACTTCTAGTTTTTAAAGTCATAATTTTAAAATTAAAATATAATATTTATTTTGGTAAAAGCATTATAATAAGATTATTTCAAGTTTTTATTAATTTTTTATCTATTTTATAAAAATCTTCTAGCATAGATACAAAAGTTTCTATTTTTGATATAGCTATATTTTCATATTGATTTTCTCTTCATTTTAGAACTAACATTACTTTTAAAGGATGTCAGTCTTTTGCAAATTTTTCAGCTTGATTTTTCTTAACTTCCAAATCATGGTCTCATATTTTGAAAGTAATTTTTATAGTTTTTAAATCAGGAGCTTTTCATTTTTGCTTTTGCTTTTGTTCTTGTTTTTTTTGTTTGTATAAAAATTTTCAGTAATCAAGCATTTTTACAATCGTCAAATCTCATTCTTTTCAAAGTTGCATAAGATCTAAAGCATTTTCACGAGCTTTCTGTTTAGCATCACTTAGAGTCATTTCTCATAAAACTTTTCATTCCTCAGTTATAAGTTTTATTTTTGATGCTTTAATTTCATCGTTTATAGGCCTTTTATTATCTTTCATGAATTATATTAAGATTTTAAAGAAGTTTCCAATTTTTTCAACATTCAAGCATACATAGATTTTTTTCTATTACCATTATTTTTGTGGATTATATTTTTCTTAACTAACTTATCAATATTTGATTGTAGTCCTGAGGACACAGTTTTACCATCTTTTTTTGTATTAAAAAATACTTCTCTTGCAGTTTTTATATCACCATTTTTTACAGCATTTTCAAATGCTTTTTTTGTTTCTTTATACATTTCTTTAAAGTGTTCATTTCTAGAATGTTTTTTTTCACTTTGTCTTAAAGCTTTTTTGGCAGATTTAATTACAGGCATATTTTTCGCTTAAAATAAATATAAAATAACTTTTTGGGGCTAGTTATCAGTATTGCTTTTGACAACACACGGTGTGTAGTATATGAAAAAAATAAAAATAGTCAAAATTTTTTATTTTTTTTGACTATTTTATCTGTTAAATTTTATTCTCAAACAGTATCTCAAGTAGAAGTATTTATAATTGGCTCTGGAACTGTATTAGTTTCTATTACTTTTTGTTCTTTTATTATAGTAAAATTATTTTCATAAAGTAATTTTCATTCGGCACCAAAATATTGAATTTTATAAATATTTATTCCAGGTTTTAAATTTCCAAATTCAGCATTTGCAAAGTAAGACCAATAACTAGAGTAAGCTGGAAATTTTTGAAGTTGAAAATCATTTATAATTATTTTTTCAACAGTTCTAGCTGGAACAGTTCATTCTATTTTCACTATATTTTCAGTTGTTGTGTATGGATTTTGTTTTGGGGTAATTATTTGATATAAAGGTGAAGTTGTTATTGGGTAATTTTCAACTCAAGCTAACCCTGAAGTTGTTTGAGTTTTAGAAGTAGTTCATTTTGAATAATGTAGAGTAATAACTCATTTGTTTAATATTTTTGAAGAATTATCATAAACTTTATAAACTACATCATTTATTTTAGAAGATAATTTTAAATTTTTTACAATAAAAGTTTTTGTTTGAGAGTTGATTTCTGCTAAATTTCCGTTTATTTCTATTTTTGAAACAACATCATCTAAAATAGTTCATTCTATATTTATAGTGTCAGTATTTATTTCACTTTCATCATATATATTTGAAAAAGAAATATAAGAAAATCCACTATTTAAACTTGTATTTCAAATTGGTGTTAAAGCTCAAGTTGAAGTTAGGTCTGTATTTGATAAATAACTTTCTCAATTATTTTTTAAAAACCAATCATCTTTTTTTATATAGTCATCAATTTGTTCTTTTGATAAAGATAAATCAGAATTTTCATCTTTAGCAGAATTTCTCATAATAACTATTTTTTCTCATTTTTGTAAAGTTGTAGATTTACCACTTAAATTTTTTACTTCAACACTTCCAGCTACAACATAAATTGTGCTAGCAACTTCATTTTGAGATAAAGAAAAAACACTTCAAGTATTTGACGAAACTTTTGCATATCTCATTTCAATATTATTTATAGAATTTGATTTTACCCATAAGTCGGAAGAATATAGAGTAAAACTTCCATCTTCATTATAATTAAATTCTCAAAGTTTATTTAAAACAAATTCTCATAAATCATTTTTTATATTTACACTTCAATTTACAACTTGAACTTTTTCAGATTTATATAGTGAAATATTTGAATCAATTTTTGTTTTATTTCATCAAGAATAAACTACATAAGCTTCGCTATCTGGAGAATTAAGTGATAGATTTAGTGCAGAAGTATTATCAATTATGGTTGTTTTTGGTTTAGATGAGAAAATATAATTTAATACAAAAATAAATATTATAAAAATAATTAATATTGGAGCTAGGTAATCTTTAAAATTTTTTAAAATTTTACTGTTATTTCTTCTATTATTCATAATTTTTTTGGTTAATATTAAAAGAAGGATTTTTTATATTTATAAAAATTTTAGAAATATTTTCAAGTGTTTTTTTATTTTCTTTTATACTTTGTTTATCTTTTATAATTATACAATCTTTTTTATACGCTAAAATAATACTACTTGAAACTTTTCTTATGTCTTTTTTTATGTTGATTTTTGTTTTGTTTATTATTTCAATACTTGGAAAAATATATCATCAATCAATAATTATGTATTTCAGTTTATATTTAAAATTAAATTCTATATCTTCTATAAATCAAATATTTTGCATTTCTTCATTTAATACTTTTTTTCAAATAATTTCATAATATCTTTTTTTTGAATTTTTATTTTTAATAACAAAACCATTTTCTAGCTTATTTATAATATTTTCAAGCAAAAATACTCAAAAACTCAAAAAAGATTTTTTGTAAATAAATCATATAACTTTTTCAAATTCTATATCAAAAACTACTCCTGATATTTCTCAAATAATATTTTTATTTATATCAAAAACTTTTTTTCATTTATAATTAAGTAAAAAACTTTCCATAATAAAATGATTAAAAACGTAAAATAATAATATTTTTTGTTAAACATTTGTCAAAAGAAAAAATTTTATAAAATATTTTTTATAAAAGTCTATATATTTAAAGTTGAAATATATAGTTTTTTTTTATAATCACGTTTGCCAATTATTATTATATTTTATTTCATATAACTATAAAAAGTATGAAAAAATTATTAACTATATTAGCACTAGTTGCTATGTTAAGTTTAGCTTCTTGTAATAAGGAAGCAACTACTGTTGATCAAAATTCTTCAGGAACTGATAATGAAATGGTGGAAACTCCTGCTGAAGTTCCAGCTGAATAATTCATTTTCAAAATAAAACTCTGCAAAAGCAGAGTTTTATTTTTTGTTTAAATAAGTTTCTAATATTAAAAAAGCTGACATACTATCTTTTAAGTTTTTAATATTTTTTTCTCAAATCTTTGATAAAATATTAATTGATTCTATAGTAGTAAATCTTTCATCTATTTCTATTATTTCAATATTTGGAAAAATATTTTTCAGTTTTGAAATAAATTTTTTTGTTTTTTTTAATTGTTTATTTTCAACTCAATATAAATCATAAGGTAATCAAATAATAATTTTTGAAATATTTTTTTCTAAAATTATTTTTTTTAATTCTCAAACTAACTTAACTCTTTCTATATATGGAAGAGTTAATATGATTCATTCTATTGTATAGGCAATTCAACATCTTTTGTCTCACAAATCAATTCCTAGATAATTCATTATTCAACAATTATTGTTATTTTAGCTATACTATCAGAAGATAACTTTATATAAATATCTTTTTTCCCAAGTTTTTTTATATGTCCATCCATCATATCTATATGTTTTTTTTCTAATTTTATATTGAAATTTTTTTCAATTTTTTCTATGATTTCGTGTTCTCAAATTCAACCAAACATTTTTCAATTATCAAGGGTTTTTGCCTTAAAAGTCAAAGTTTTTCCATTTAATAATTCTATTATTTTATTTCTATTATTTATTAAATTTCTTCTTGCTTCTTCTTTTTTCTTTTCTTCTTTTTTGATTTTTTCTTCATCTATTTTATCTAATTTTTTTACAAATCATTTTGGTATCAGAAAATTTCTTGCATAACTATCAGAAATTTCTTTTATTTCTCAAACATGTCAAACATTTGGGACTAATTTTAAAAATAAAACTTTCATAATAAAAATTTAAAAATTATTCATTTACTTCTTGTAAAGAAATATTATATCAAGTTAGATTTGAAGCAAGATTTATATTTATACCATTTTTTCCTATAGCTTTTGCTCTTTCTTCTGGTGTTATATAAACTTTTGCAGAAAAATTTTTTTCATCAATTTCTACTTTTAAAATAGTTGCTGGAGTTAGAGATTTAGTAATAATTTCTTTTAGATTTCCATTATCAACTATTATATCAATTTTTTCTCATGATAATTCTTCCATAACAGATTTTACTCTTATTCATTTTGGTCAAATCAAACTTCAAGCTGGATCTATTTCTTCATAATTTGTTGAAACTAAGATTTTTGTTTTTACTCAAGGATACCTAACTATATTGTCTATAGAAATGCTTCCATCAGCTATTTCTGGAACATAAAGAGAAAATAAAGCTTGTATAATTCATTTATTTTTTCTTGATAATATAACTTTTGGTCCAGTTTTTTCATCTATAAAAGCCTCAGCTACATAAACATAAAATCTAGAATCAATAGCATAGTTATCTCTAGAAACTTGTTCTGATTTTGGTAAAATTACTTGATTTCAATTGTAATCTAAAATAATTTTTCCAGATTCTATCATAACCACTTTCATAGAAATTACTTCTCAAACTTTGTCTTTAAAAAGTTCATAAGTTTTTTGTTTCTCACTATCTCCTATTTTTTGAATAATTACTTGTCTAGCTGCTTGAGATGCTATTCTTCAAAAAGATTCTCAAATAGATGAGTTTAAAACTTCATCAGTTTTATCTATTTCAATTATATCTCATTCTTCAAAACCCTCAGCCTCTTCTCAAAGTTCTTCAAAACTTATTTCAGTTGCTGGATTTGTAACTTCTTTTACAATAGTTTTCTCAACAGTTATTTCTATATTTCCACTTTCTAAATCAAGAGAAACATTTACATTTTCATCTTTTGAACCATAATCTTTTTTATAAGCTGTTTTTATAGCTGATTCAATAATATCAATTAAAGTTTCTTTTGGTATCTTTTTTTCAGCAGAGATTTGGTTTATAGCTGCTTCAATTTTTTTAACATCTAACATAAAAATAAAATTAAGTTTTATAAATATAAGACGAGAATTTGAAAAAATTCTCGTCTTTTTCAAAAGGCATTATATTTATTTTTAGAAAAAATCAATTTTTTGTAATATAAAAATTTTATAACTTCAAAATTCTTATGAGTTTGTCTGAAAAATTTAATTCTGTTTTTTCATCTTCTTTTATAAAATTTGGAAGTATAGATTTTAGTTCTAAAGCTATATTATTATCAATATTTAAATCTAAGTATTTTATTCATTTTTTTACTAAGCTAAGTCTCAAAAGTGTAGCATTTTCGTCATCATAAATCAAAGTATAAGAAGAAATTTTTGAGAAATCATAAAAAGAATTATTTATTTTTATTCATAAATTTGTTATAAAAACATTTGTATTTTCTTCTGAATTATTTTCTATAAAAAAACTCACTCAAGCTATCAAAATTATTAAAAAACTCATCACATATTGGCGAGTTAAAAATCACCAAACAACAAGTCAAATTATTACAGATAAGGCAATAATATACCATAAGCTTCATCTATTTTTATCATTTGAAAAACTCCAATTATAAATTATTTCATTATTCATTTTTAAGAAAAATTATCAATTATAAGTTTCATTATAAGCCAACTTAAACTTGCTAAAACAAATCAAGCAAGAGCATAAAATATAGTTTTTTTACCATTTGATTTTTCTCATTCTATACTTCATAAAACTATTTTGAAAGCTCAAATTATAATAAAAATTATTGAAATAGTTGCAGCAAATCACATTAAATAATCTATAGCAAAACTTATAATTCTTGGTATATCATCAGCGTGTATTTCTCATTTTCTTATTTTATCTATTCCTCAAACTCATCATAAAATTCATTCATCAGTTGCATAAATTTTTGAGTGAATTGAAAAAATCAAAGGTAAAATTATATATTTTATTTTTTTCATAAAATTATATTAAATTATAATTGTCTACTCAAGTTTTTATATTTGTGAAACTATCAAGACGTGGATTATAATAATCACTTAAAAATTTTACAAGTTCATTTTTATCTAGTTCTTGAGCTTTTATTCAAATACTTTCTAAACTAGTTTTTATGGTATTTACCCTTGAAGATAGATTTTTTTTGTTTTTTTGTAAATTTTTTATTTGAGATTTTATATGTATTAAATCATCTTGTCCGTTTATAGAAGTCCAAAAATTTTTAAATTTTCCTATAAAACTTAAATCACGAACAGAAGTGTCTCATTCGTTATCTATAGCAACAACTATATAAAAATCTTTTTTCATGATTTGTGCTACTTCTATAAGTTTCTTTAAGTATTCTATGTATTCATAAGTTTGACTTTGTAGCATAGAATTTGTTTGTTTTATAGCAAGAGAATTTAGTTTATTTAGATAAGTTTCTATATCAAGCTTTGTTGAACGAATCATGATTTGAATAGGAAAATTTATAGAATTTAAAAATCTTTGAAAACTTATAATAATAGCATCTTGTTCTTCTATACTTTTAAGTAAAAAATTTATAGTTGAACATTTTAAAACTACTCTTACAGAAGAATCTTTCATAATAATTATATTGTCTCTTATTTGAGAAAAAGGTAAGTATCTTTGAGTAGAAGCATCTGGAATTTGTTTTTTTGCTTGATTTACACCCATAAATATTTTGTTAAATTTTATTTAAATTATCTTCTAAGGATTTTATTTTTTCTATTTTATCTTTGAAATCTATATTTTCTTCTTTTTTATTTTCTTGAACAATTATTCAAATATCAAGTGGAGAAAAACTATCAGTTCCAGCTCTCCAAGACCTTTCTTTGAAATTTATGTTAAATCTTAAAAGTGCTAATACAAAAGGCAAAAAAGTCATTTCCCATTGTTTAAATAAAGCTATAAACAATGTTATTCAAAAAATAATTATAGCAGGAATTGCTGCAATTTCTTTAGAAGAATATTCTTCTAAAGAAACAAAAATCCCATAAGCTATAGCTCATCAACCCATAATTATCATAAGTTGTTTTAAGCTAAGTCAAAGCAAAATTGGATCTTCATTTTCTATTTGAACAGGAATTTTATATTGCATAAATTTTTATTTTTAAATTTAATTTTTTATATTATATTCATTTTAATTATTTTTTCCAAATATTTCTTGCCAAATCTTGTTTTCAAACTCCTGCATTATTTTATAATCATTTTCTTTTTCGTGATTAAATCATAAAATATGTAAAATAGAGTGGATTAAAAGTTTATAAAATTCTTTTTCTTTTCAGAGTCAATATTTTAGTCATTGTAAAATAATTTTTTCTTCGCAAAATACCAGTTCTCAAGCTATATTTTTGCTTTTTAAATCTAAAAAATTATCAAAATAATGAAAACTTAAAACATCAGTAATATTATTTTTTTTTCTATAATTTTTGTTTAAATTTTGAATTTCTTTTGGACTTACAAAAATTATATTTAAAGTTCAGTTTTGTTTGATTTTTATAGTTTTATTTATTTGAAAAAATATTTTTTTTACTATATTTTCATCTATTTTGAATTTTGGATGATTTATTATTTCGTATTTAAACATTAAATTTATTTATAAAATATTTTTTTGATTATAGTAAAAAAAATAAAAAATAAAAATTTATTGAAATATTAAAACTTATTATTATACTGTGACAGTCTATTTTAATGGCGTTTGTTTAGATTAATTTTTTTTCCTTACAGCTAAAAATTATCTGAAGTTTCTTATGTAAGATAAACCTATGAGAATTAATTTTTTCAGAAAGTTTATCGGGGCTTTCTAAATCCTTGTCTAAAAAAGGAATACAAAAAAGTCTATCTAACCTTAAAATGGATTTTTTAAATTTATAAGTAATTATTATGACTTTATTAACTGAAGAACAAAGAAAGAAATTAAGTGATGCTTGAATAAAAGCTCCTTTCGTGAATGAAAATTGTATAGGTTGTAGTGCTTGTGTGGCTATATGTCCAGATGTGTTTGATTTGAGTGAGGAAACTTATAGAGCTTATGTTAAAAAATTAGAAAATTATGATAATCCTTGAATAAATGATGCAATATCAGCTTGTCCAGTGAGTGCAATTTCTTGGAAATAAAATAATTAATTGTTAATTAATAAGTTCTTTTTGAACAGAAAAAGAAACAACAGCACTTTGATGATTTAGTATAAAAAATGGTGTAAAATGAATATTATTTCCAAAAGATAAAATAGGCTTTATTAAATGATTATTATTACAAAGAGTTTCAAATTTCTCATATTATAGTTGAGGAATTGGTTTGGATTACAAAAAATACTATCAAGTCAGTCAAAAAATGATTTTATGAAACATGATACAATGATATGATATTTTATTTATAGATGAAGCACAAAAAATAGAAAACGTATAACTTAATTTGAAAATTATAGTTGATAGTTTTCTATATATAAAAATTATTACAACTTTATTATCAAGTTTTCATATAAAAAATGCTTTTTGAGAACCACTTGTTTGAAGAAAATTTACTTTTAAAGTATATCCAAAAAGTAGCTTTGAAGTAATTAATAAAGACAATTTTTTAGAATTTGTATTGTAAAATATTTAAAATGACTATATAAAAATAATTACATATTAGTTTTTAACATAATTGTTAATTTTTTAACATAAAACGTTTAACAGAGAGATTTTGGCTTATTTAAAAAGATATAATATTTTTTAACATTTTATTAACAAGACTGTTCTATTTTTTTTAGCAAAAATTATAAAAATTATTACATTAAGTTAATACAAAAATTAATAAAAATTTATTAATTTTTTATTTTTTACTCTATAAAGTCTTGGATATGAAAATTAAATTTATAAAAAATAGAGATGGAGATTTGATCCCATTTGATAGAACCAGAATAGAAAGAGCTATAGAAAAAGCAGCTGAAGCAGCAAATCATAATGATTTTTCTTTTATTGAAGATATTTCTTTAGAAATAGAGGAAGTTTTAAAAAATATTTTGATTTCTGGAGAAAATCAAAAAGTTCTTACTATTGAAGAAATTCAAGATGTTGTAGAAAATAAACTTATGGAATTTGGTTATTTTGAAGTTGCTAAAAAATACATTATTTATAGAGAAAAAAGAGCTTTTGAAAGAGATTTAAAGAAAAAAGAGGTTTTAGAAAAATTATTACAAAATAAACTAGAAGTTACAAAATCAAATGGTGAAAGAGAAGTTTTTGATATAGAGAAAGTAAAAGAAACTTATAAAAGAGTATCTTACGGTTTGGCTAGAATTTGTAAATTTGAAGAACTAGAACAAGCATTATCAAAATATCTAGTTGATGGAATAAAAACAAAAGATATTTTAAAAATGATGATAAAGTCATCTATTGATTTAATAACTGTTGAAAACACTTCTTGGCAATACATAGCTGGAAGATTGACAACAATTGATTTGTATAAAGAAGCTTCAAATAATAGAAAAATAGATATTGCAGATATCTATAAACCAACAACTTATAAAGCACTTTTTGATGAATATATAAAAAATGGATTGTATTATAAAGATTTTTATAAATATTATACTGAGGCAGATATACTGGAAGCTGGAAAAAAATTAAAAAAAGATACAGATTTTACATACAATTATACAACACTTTTAATGTATAAAAAAAGATATCTTTTAAATCCAAACAAAATTATAAAGGAACTTCCTCAAGAGATGTATATGAGCGCTGCTTTATTTCTAGCAATTCCTGAAAAAAAAGAGGAAAGACTTGAAATTGCTTTTAAAATATATGAATACTGCTCAAAAGCAATGATTTCGCTTCCAACTCCAACATTACTTAATGCAAGAACAAATTTTCATCAATTATCAAGTTGTTTTGTTTTTAACGTTGATGATGATTTAAGGGCTATTTATCACAACATAGAAAATATGGCTCAAGTTTCAAAATTTGGTTGATGAATTTGAGTATATTTATGAAATATTCGTTCAAAATGATGAGAAATAAGATGAGTAAAATGAGTTGCTTGATGAGTAAATCCTTGGATAAAAGTTATAAATGATACTGCTGTTGCTGTAAATCAACTTGGAGCAAGAGCTGGAAGTATATCAGTTACTCTTGATATGTGGCATAGAGATATTTATGATTTTTTGGATTTACAAACAGAAACTTGAGATATTAGAAGAAAAGCATTTGATGTATTTCCTGCAGTTTCTATACCAGATTTATTTATGAAAAGAGTAGAAAATAATGAAGATTGGACTTTATTTGACCCAAAAGAAATCGAAGATGTTACTGGTAAAAAATTACAAGATTTTTTTGGAAAAGATTTTGATAAATTTTATGTAGAATGTGAAAAAAATGAAAAATTAACTTTAAAAGAAAAAACAAATGCAAAAGAATTATTTAAAAAATTCTTAAAATCAACTGTTGAAACAGGTATGCCTTACGTATTTTTTAGAGATACAGTAAATAGATTAAATCCAAATAAACATGTTTGAAATATTTACTCAACTCAACTTTGTACAGAAATTTGTCAAAATACTTCTCCTTCAAAATATGTAGAAGAAGTATTAGAAGACTGAAAAATTTGCATAAAATATATTCCTTGAGATAATGTAGTTTGTAATTTAACTTCTATAAATGTTGCGCGTGTTAATGATGAAAAAACAATAGAAAACGTAGTTCCAATTGTTATGAAAATACTTGATAATGTAATTAATTTGAATTTTTATCCAGTAAAAGAAACTGAAATTACAGCTAAAAAATATCGTTCAGTTTGAGTTTGATATTTATGACTTGCTGAATATTTAGCTGTAAATAAAATATCTTATGATTCAAAGAAAGCTAGAGAAATAGTTGATAAAATGATGGAAAAATTTGCTTACGAAATATTTAAATCATCAAATGAATTAGCTAAGGAAAGATGAAAATATGAAGTTTTTGATGGAAGTGAATATAGTAAATGAATTATTTTAGGTAAAGATTCAAAATGGTTTAAAGAAAATTCAAACATAAAAGATAATTGGGTTGAACTGATAGAAAATATTAAAAAGTATTGACTTAGATTTGCTTATCATATAGCTCCAGCTCCAAATACTTCAACAGCTTGAGTTATAGGAACTACAGCTGCTATGCTTCCAATTTATAAAAAATATTTTGTTGAAACAAATATGGTTGCGCCATCGGTTGTTGTTGCTCCAAACTTAAATAGTGATAATTTTTGGTACTATAAAGAATATGTAAATATGAATATGAACGATGTAATTGACATGATTTCGGTAGTTTATAAATGGGTTGATCAATCAATAAGTTTTGAATGGATTATAAATCCTGCAAAAGTTTCACCTCGTGAGCTTTATGAATATTATATAAAAGCACATAAACAATGAATAAAAACAGTTTATTATGTAAGAAGTATGAGTTTAGAAGTGAATGAATGTGTAAGTTGTAGTGGATAGAAAAATTATGAAAAACTTCATTTTTTGTTAAAATCAAAAAATTCATTCACTTTATTTTAAGTAAAGCTCACCAAAATTTTTTGTTTTTATCTTAAGCTATTTGTTTTTGATTATTTTTTAATAATTTTTATATTTAACTTTTTATATTATGACACAGACACATAAAATGTTGGCAAATCCTATATTTAATCCTTCTGGAAATGATGAGGTTGGAAAAAGAACAATTATAAAGTGAAATACTACTGGGTTATTTCAATTAAATGCTACAAAATATACTTGGGCAAAGAGTATGTATCAAGTAATGATTTGAAATTTTTGGATTCCAGAAAAAGTTTCAGGGCTTGGGGAAGATGCAGTACAATTTAAAAATACACTTAGTGAAGACGAAAGAAGAGCTTATAAATGAATTTTATCATTTTTGATATTTTTAGATTCTATACAAACTGTAAATTTACCAAATTTCAATGATTATATTACTGCTCCAGAAGTGAATTTGATTTTATCTATTCAAGCTTATCAGGAAGCAATTCACTCTCAATCTTATGCTACTATTTTGGAAACTGTAGTTGATTCTAAAGACAGAGATAGAATTTATTATTTTTGGAGAGAAGATAAAAATTTACTTGAAAGAAATAAGTTTATTGGAGGAATTTACCAAAAATTTATAGATAATCCAACTGATAAAAACTTTTTTGCCGGAATAATTGCAAATTTTTTACTTGAAAGTATTTATTTTTATAATTGATTTGCATTTTTTGATACTTTGGCTGACCAAACAAAAATGGTTGCAACAGATAGAATGATAAATTATATTAGAAGAGATGAATTAACACATGTGACTATTTTTGCAAATATTATAAAAGAAATAAAAAAAGAATTTCCAGAAATTTATGATGAAAAAATGATTTTGGATATGATGGGAGTTGCTGTTGACCAAGAAATAAAATGGTCAAAACATATTTTAGGGAAAAATATAATTGGGATGAGTCATATAAATATAGAAAATTATACAAAGTGGCTTGCTAATAACAGACTTAGTATGCTTTGAATTTCTCCACTTTATCCAGATATTATAACAAATCCTTATAAACATCTTGATAGACTTCAAGATAATAATTCAGAAAAATGAAATTTCTTTGAATCGACAGTTACAAATTATTCACAATCAAGTTCTATGAATGGAAGTTGGGATTTTTAAAAAAATAATAAAAAATAACAGTTTTTAAACTGTTATTTTTTATTATTTTTTATGGAGCACATTAGTAAAAGAAGTAGTAAAAATTCTTTTAAAAATTATGATGGTTATATAAATATTCCTAAAATCTAAAAATTGAAAATATAATCTATCAAATTATAATGTTTTATTCATTTATAATTTCACTCAATAAAATAATCTAAACTCAGAACTATTTTTTCATAATTATCTTTTATTTCTAAAAGATTATTAAACTCTCTTTGCCTTATATCTTCATTTTCTATTAAATAAGCAACTTGTATATATTTAAAATTTCAATCCTTTTCAACAATAAAATCAATTTCTTTATCTTTAAGTTTTCATATATGTATCTTATATGAATGTGCTTTAAAATGCAAAAATACAATATTTTCAATAATTTTTCAGATATCAACTTGTTTATATCATCAAACTAAAGCATTTCTAATTCATAAATCAGAAAAATAATATTTATCATTTATTTCAAATATTTTTTTTCAAACTATATCTTGTCTTTTTACTTTATTTAATAAATAAACATTACATAAGTAAGATATGTATTCTAAAACAATATTTGTCCCAACTTCTACTTTTTGTGATTTTAAATATTTTGAGATATTATTTGCCGTAAATAAACTTCATACATTATCTGACAAAAATGAAATAAGTTTATCAAGAAAATCAATATTTCTTATATTATATCTTTTTACAATATCTTTGAGTAAAATAGTATTGTAAATACTTTTAATATAATCACTTACTATTTCTTCTTTTAATTCTAAATTTTTTAAATATGGAAGCCCTCAAAATTTCATATATTTTAAAAAACTTTCTTTTGAATTTTGTAACTTATGAAAATCTAAAAATTCTTTATAAGTAAGAGGAAATACTTCAAATTCTATGTATCTTCCTGTTAAATAAGTTGCTATTTCACTTGAAAGCATATTTGCATTACTTCAACTTATATAAATATCATAATTTCATATTGCTTGTAAATCACGAAGTGCTTTTTCAAAATGTATAATATCTTGAATTTCATCAATAAATACATATTTTTTTTCATCACTTTTATCTTTTTTTATATAAGCAAGTAAATCATTGTAGTCTTTTATAAACTCAAAATCATTTAATTCTTTGTTTATATAAATAATTTGATTTTCTAAAACTCAGAAATTAATTTTTAATTCATCCATTATTTGAAAAAGAATATATGATTTTCAAACTCTTCTTTGTCATATAAGAATTTTAATAATATCCTTATCTATAAAAGGTTTGATTTTATGTAAATATATTTCTCTTTTATTATAAGTTTTCATCATAGTAAAAATATATTTTAAAAATTAATATGTTTTCATTATAATGAAAAGTTTTTATATTTCAATTTTAATATTATTTTTTTGTGGGTCTAGAGTAGTTGATTAAAAAAATAAGGGTCTAGAGTAGTTATTTGTTAAAATCTATTAAAATTTGTTGTATAATATAGTTTAAATTTCATCAAGTTTTTGTAAAGCTCCAAAATGACTCTATTCAGTTTATATGTTGTTTTCATCTAGCAAACTCATTATCTCAGTGATGAACTCTATAATGTTTATCAAATCATAAATCAACTAAGCCATCATATGCTTTCCATCAATCAGTATTTATTATACTTCAAGCTTCAACTTTTCATCTTATTATAAGTATCAAAGTTTTAACTTTTGCATCTGGTATTATTTCAGTATATACTTTTCAATTTCTTTTTAATAAGCCAAAAACTATTGTTTTCATTCAAGCTCATCTTTATCTTTTTCATCTAACTCTTGTAGGTCAAAAATAACTTTCATCTAACTCAATAATTCAATCAAATTTTTCTGCTTTTTTATTAGAATAGCTATATATAGCTATTCTAATAAAGCTATACCAATTATTTATAGTTTTTCTTTCTATTCATAATATTTCAGCAGTTTTTGTTGCTTTAAATCGAGTGAAAAACACTTGATAATTTCTCTTATTGTAGAATTGTCAAGTCTCGCTCATTTTCCATATCTATTTTTTGTCTTTATTAGAGCTATTATAGTTAATTATTTTTTTAATCAACTACTCTAGACTCATATTTATTATCATTGCTCAAAAAGAAAAAAATGATGTAAATGTGGTCAAAAAAGAATTACTATAAATGAATTAGAGATGTAAATAAATAATTTACTGGAAAATATAGAAATAATTCCTGAATTTAGAGAAATAGCACTTGATATTATAAGAGAAAATTATAAGAATGATTTAAACATTCACAATAAAATTAAACAGTTTAGAAAAATCATTAAAAGAAAATGAGAAAAAACTTGAAAAACTAGTTGATTTTTTAATAGATTGAAAATTAAGTGATGAAACTTATGAAACAAAGAAAAAAGAAACTCAAGATAATATAAATATACTGAAATTAAAAATATCAGATTTAGACTTTAATAAAAAAGACATCATTAAATTAACTGAAGAAACTTTTAATTTTGTAAATTTAATTAAAGAAAGATTTGATAATTCAAACTTAAAAGGAAAAAAATTAATTTTCACAAGTCTCGGTGAGAACTTTGTATTATTCAATTGAGAAATGGCATTAGATATACATTCTTGGTTACAACTTATACAAAAAAATCTCCCTGAAATTAAGAGAGTTTTTAAGAGGTTAGAACTAACAAAAAATGGCATCAGCTTGCTAGAAACTAATACCAATTCTTCTTACATTTCATTATGGAGCGAGGGACCAGGTTTGAACTGGCACACCCAAGGGTTGAAGCCTTAGTACACTCACTCTTTTATGTTACCCTCGCAAATGAAGGATAAACCTTCATTAGTAGAACTAATTAAGTAAAAACTATCTTAGTAAGCTTGGGGGATTATATAAAAAAGTAATTTTTTGTCAAAATTTTTTATAAACTATTTTTTATAATTTCTTCTATTTCTTTAGCAATTTTTGGATTTTGTGTTAAAAATTCTTTTGCATTTTCTCTTCATTGCCCAAGTTTAGTTTCTCAAAAAGAATAAAAAGCTCAAGATTTTTTTATGATTTCAAGTTCTAATCATATATCAATTATTTCTCAAACTTTTGAAATTCATTGATTATACATTACATCAAATTCAGCTTCTTTAAAAGGAGGAGCAATTTTGTTTTTTACTACTTTTACTTTAGTTCTGTTTCAAGTAGCTTCTTTATCTATTCAAGCTCATGATTCTATCTTATCTTTTTTTCTTACATCAAGTCTTTGACTAGCGTAAAACTTTAGTGCATTTCATCCAGTAGTAGTTTCAGGACTTCCAAACATTATTCAAATTTTCATTCTTATTTGATTTATAAAAATTACTGAACATCCAGTTTTTGAAATAGGTCATGTTATTTTTCTTAAAGCTTGAGACATAAGTCTAGCTTGAAGTCACATATGGCTATCTCACATTTCTCACTCAATTTCAGCTTTTGGTGTCAAGGCAGCTACTGAATCAACTATTATCAAATCAACAGCTCAAGAACGAACTAAAGCATCAACTATTTCTAAAGCTTGTTCTCAATAATCAGGTTGAGAAATAATTAAATTATCTATATCAACTCATATTTTTTTAGCATAAGCTGGATCAAGAGCATGTTCGGCATCTACAAAAGCTGCAGTTCATCCTGCTTTTTGCACTTCAGCAATTGCATGTAGTGTTAAAGTAGTTTTTCAAGATGATTCTGGTCCATAAATTTCTATAATTCTTCATTTTGCATATCATCCTCAAAGGGCAATATCAAGTGATAAACTTCCAGAAGAAGTTGTTTCAACATTCATATTTTCTTTATCTCAAAGCTTCATAACAGTTCATTTTCAAAATTGTTTTTCTATCATTAATAATGCTTGAGCTAATGCTTCTTTTTTATCCATTTGTATATAAATTAAATATTAAAAGTATATATATAGTATTTATATTTCTTTAGAAGTCAAAAGTTTTTTATAAAAAATAATTATCCGTACCTAGACATAGGTAGTAGTATTATTTAAATTTTATTTGCATAAAAAAAGAATAAGGAAAAATAAGTTTACTTTTATTTAAAAAAATATGAGTTTTAATATTTAATTTTGTTATTATTTTATTATTTTTCATTTTTTCTTTGTAATTTTTTAAAAATAGTTAATATTATTCATAAAGGAAATTAGGTTAAATATAATATTTTAAAGCAATCCTTATTATATTTTATTTCTCTTTTTTATCATTCTTTTTTAAATAATTTTTGTATAAAAACTTTATGAAAAATTTTTTTGTGGTAGATTTAAATGTTGATAAAAGCAAAATAAATAAATATATTTCAAATACTCTTTTAAGTGAAATAGAAAAAAATCTAAAAATTTGAAAGAAAACTATTTTATACTTAAACAAAAGATGAGCTTATGATTTATATATTTGTCAAGATTGCTCAAATATAAAAAAATGTCCTAGATGTGATATAGCTTTATCAGTGCATAAAAATCCTTCAAAGCTTGTTTGTCATCATTGTTTTTTTAGTGAAGATATAAAAGTAATTTGTGAAAAATGTGGTAGCACTAATATGAAAAAAGTTTGAGTTTGAACTCAGCAAATAGAAGAAACTTTAAAAAAATTATTTTCACGTATTTCTATTTTTAGAATAGATAGTGATAATGTAGCAAATATTTCTCAAAAAAAAGATGCTCTAGAAAATATAAAAAATTCAGATATTATTATAGGAACAAAAATGATTACAACTTGATTTGATTTTAGAAATATTTGAGTTATAGGAATTATTTTACTTGAACAAGAACTTCAAATTCCAAAATACGATACTGAAGAAAAAATTTATCAAAATATAAAACAACTTATTTGAAGATGATGAAGAGTTTGAGAAGAAACTCAAATAATTATTCAAACAATGACTCCAAAAAATGAAATGGTAAAAAATATTGTAGAGTTAAATTATAAAGATTTTTTTAAAAAAACTTTAAATGAAAGAAAACTTTTTTTTTATCCCCCTTTTGTAGAATTAGCAATTCTTAGATATAAAGACAAAAATAAAGTTTCATCAATTGAATACATAAATAATCTAAAAAATACTTTAGATAGCTTCAATACTTGAAAATATGAAATCATAAAAATAGATATTCCTATAAAAAGAGATAATCAATTCTTTACAAAAATTATTATAAAATGAAAAAATATTAGAAATTTTTTACAAAATATAAAACAAGAAATTTTAAAAAATAAAGATTTAGTTGTAATTTTTGAATAATTTGGTCTTAATTACCTATTATTATAAAGTAAAGTTAAGAAAAATTAAAAAAACTTTTGATAATTTTTAATTTTTGTATAAAATCTTGTGGCTTGTATTTTGTTATATAATTAAAATATAAATATTTTGTTATATAATTAAAATATAAATTAATTAATATTTTAAAATCATTTATTTATATGAAAAAAATAGTATTAAAAAGTGAAAAAAGAGAAGCTGTAGAATCAAATAAAATATTAAGAGCTTCAAAACTTGTTCCAGCTGTAGTTTATGGACATAAACAAAAATCAATAAGTATAAAGTTAAATGCTTCTGATTTACTTAGAGCATACAGAATAGCTTGAGAAAATCACATTGTTGAATTGAAAATCGATAATAAAAAAATGGATGTTTTATTTCATGAAGTTCAAAAAGCACCAGTTAGTTGAGATATAATTCATGTCGATTTTTATGTGATAACTGCTTGAGAAAAAGTTCATACTCATATACCTTTGGTATTTGTTTGACTTTCAAAAGCAAAAACTGATGAGTGAGCTATTATAGAAGAAATTGTTAAACAAATAGAAGTAAAATGTCTTCCTTCTGATTTAGTTGATAGTTTTGAAGTTGATTTATCAAAACTTGAAAAAACTTGAGATAATATAAAGGTTTGAGATTTGGTAATCTCAGATAAATTTGAAGTTTTATCTTCTAAAGATGAAGTTATTGTAATTGCAGCTAAAGCTAAGGTTGAGGTTATTGAAGATACTGCTCCAGTACAAGAATTACCTCCTGAAGAAACTAAAGAAGAAAAAGCTGAATAATAAGTTTATAAACAAAAAATCTTGAATTTTCAAGATTTTTTGTTTTTTATTTACATCTAAAAGATTTTAAAATTTCTTCATAAGCTGAAGTGTCTTTTATATCTGTTGAAATTGCTATTGTAAGTAAATATCCATTTTTTACAGAGCAAACTTTTCAAACTTGCAAAAATTTTAATTTTGGTGTATTTGTATTATATTTAGCTTCAAAAATATATAAATAAGATTTATCATTATCTGCAAAAGTTATAGTTTTAGCTTCTATTTTTAAGTATTCTAAATATTCTTTTGTAGATCAAACATTATTTAATATAGAGAAATCTCTTGAAGTAATTACTTTTTGCAAATTTTGTCTTAAAATAAGCAAATTATTTGAAAATCCATATTTTAATTCTGAAGAAGAAACTGCTAATGATATTTCTCCATTTTTTGGTTCTGGTAAAACTCAAGAGGTTCAAGTTAAAATACTCCAATTAGAAGGAATATTTAAAGAAAAATTTGAATTTTCATAAGGTATTAAAGAAGATGTTTTTACAATATTTTCATTACCAGAAGAACAAGATGAAACAAAAATTAAAATAAAAATAGTTAAAAAATTTTTAAATTTCATAATTAAATATTAAATCATAAAAAAGGTATGGAAAATCCTAAAAAAACTAAAACTAAAATTCCAGATAAAATTATACTATTTACAAAGTTTAGTTTCAAAAAATCTTTTAAAAAAAAATATAAGAAAAATCCAAATGAAACTAAAAAACAAAAATAAATATATGGTAAAGTAACTAAAAAAAATCAATCAAAAAACTTAGCTCAAACAAAAAAATAATTCAAAAAAAACGCTAATCATAAATATATAAAAACATTTTTTGATGAATTTAATCTAAGTTTTTCTATAACTTCACTTGAAGCAAATTGATTTTTTATCTCATTTTTATAATCCATACTTGATTTTTTAATATTTAATATTATATTTGTTTTAGATTTTAAACTATAATATAATAAAAAATGTCTATAACACAAGAGCAAGTTAAAAAAATATCAAAAAACTTAGCAAAACTTCATCCTAAAAATGAAGAAAAATTAGTATTAAATATGAATTCTATCCTAGAATATATAGATTTATTAAATGAAGTTGATACTTCTTGAGTATCTCCAACTGTATCAGTTATAAATAAACAAAAGAACTCACTAAAAAAAGATGTAGAAAAAAGAGAAATTTCTCCAAGTGAGCTTTTAAAATGTTCGATGCAAAAAATAATTGCAAATCAAATTGCAGTTAGTGATATAATGAATTAAAAAAATGCTTAATAGTATAAAAATAAAAAATTTCAGATCCATAGAAAATATGGATTTATATTTTGAAAAAACAACAAATATTTTATGAAAAAATTGAGCTTGAAAAACAAATATATTACAAGCTATTTGTTTTTTGTTTTGACATAATTCATCCTATTTTTCTGGAGATATTTTAAAAATTTGAGAAAAAAATTTGTATTTAGAATGATTTTTTTTAGATGAAAATGAAATGGAAAAAAAAATAACTTTTTCCTTTGATGAAGAAATTTGAAAAAAACTTATAACTTTAAATTCTAAAAAAATTACAAAAAAATTTTTATTTGAAAGTATATTAAAAATAGTTTATTTTTCACAAACACAAATGAATTTATTTTATTTGTGACCAAAAATTAGAAGGGATTTTTTAGATGATATTTTAAAAAATGTTTTTTTTGATTATGGAAAAATATTTAGTGATTATGAAAAAATTGTTAGAAATAGAAATAAAGTATTAAAAAATATTTTTTTAGAAAAATCAAATAAAAAAGAAATAGATTTTTGGAATGAAGAAATGGTAAAATCAGCAAAAAAAATATACATTTATAGAATAGATTTGGTAAATTTTATAAAAGAAAATATTAAAAAATACAATAATATTTTTTCAAATAAAATAAAAAATATTTTTTTTGAATATAAAACAAAAGTTGATTTAGAAAATATAGAAAAATCTATAAAGAATTATTTAGAAGCAAATTTTGATAGAGATATTATTTTACAAAAAACTCAAATTTGACCTCATCTTGATGATTTTGATATAATTTTAGACAATAAAAACATATTAAATTTCGCTTCTAGATGAGAAATAAAAAGTATAATAATTATTTTAAAATTACTTGAAATAAATTATATAAAAAAAATTACTAAAAAAACTCCTATATTTTTGATAGATGATTTATCTTCAGAACTTGATGAAGAACATATAAATTTTGTTTTAAATGAATTATCAAATTTACAAATAATTTTTACATCTGTTTTGGCTATAAACAAAGAAAATATAAATAAAATTAATATTTAAAACATAAAAATAAAAATAGTAAAGCGTGTTTAATTTTAAATAAAACCTTTTTTTATTAGAATACAAAACGATTATTTAATATCTTTTAACAAATATTATATGAAAAATTTATTAAAAATATTAGCTTATATGTTAAGTTTTTGATTTTATAGTTTAACTTTTGCTTGAACTATAGACCATTTTGATGTTCAAACAAATCCAAGTAGTGTAAAAGTTTGAGAATCTATTGATATCACTATAAAAGCTTTAGATAAAAATGGAGCTGTAGTAAAAAATTATGTTTGAGAAATATTGATTTTTTCTCAAAGTGACCCAAAAGCAGAATTTCCTGGAGTATTAAGTGGAAATACTTATACTTTTAAAACTTGAGATGCTTGAGTAGTAAAATTTGAAAATGCAGTAAAATTTACTCAAAAATGAACTCAAGATATAAATGTTTATGATATTTCTAATGAAAATATTTTTGGTTATGCTGAGGTAGTAGTCTGAGAATGAAATACTACTATAGGAACTTGAGAAATTAGTATAACTTATCCTGAAGCTTGAATCACTTTATGAAAGAATAATATAAAAGTTAGTGGAAAAACTTTAAAAAACCACAAAGTAAAAATCACTTTAAATAAAAATAAAACTTTTGATGCTATAAGTGACTCTAAATGAGCTTTTGAAGTAGAGGTAAGTAATATTCCTTCTTGAGAAAATGTTTTAAAAGCAACTTTAATTGATGCTGATGATAAAGTTATTTGAGAATCAACAGATGTTTTATTTAAAGTAGAAACAAATATTCCTTCTTTTAAATCTATAAAATTAAATCCTAGTTTAAAAGAAGTTACTCCTGAAACTATTATAAATGTTGAACTTGATGCTACAAATAGTTTAACAACTGTTAATTTAATAGTAAATGATGTTATTTTTACACTAAAAGAAACTTCAAAAGCTTGAACTTATAGTTGAAGTATAACTGCTCCAAAAGAAGATTGAGAATATAAAATAGATTTAATAATGAAAAATGAATTGTGAACTGAATCTAAAGAAAATTGAATTTGAACTATAATAGTAAAAACTCCACAATTAAATGCTGCAAATACTTGAACTTTAGAAATAAATTGTGATGATTTTAAAAAAGAACTTGAAATAAAAAATATAAAAGTAGTAAAATTGAAATCAAAATCAGTACTTTCTTGGGATAAAGTTAATAAAGCTTCAAGTTATAATATTTATAAAAAAGATAGAAATTGAACTTGAATGACTTTAATAGAAAATATTTTAAATAATAATTATGAAATAGAAATTGTATGAGATATAGTTGAATATGATGATTTTATCGTAAAAGCTGTATTTAAAGATGATGTTTGTAATGTAGAATGAGAGGCTTCTTCTATGACAAAAGTTCAAACTTGACCAAAAGAATTACTTTTTATAGTAATACTAATTTCTTTAACAATTTGAATTTTCTTACTTAGAAAAAGAAGTGTTTAAAATAATTAAAATAAAAAAACGATTTTATAAAATCGTTTTTTTATTTAAGTGGATTTTTTGTTTTTGAGGGCCATTTTTTCCATAATCTTTCCATGTATCAAATATTTATCATAATTATATCAAGAAGTTTATCATACTTTGTTCTTTGGGATTGAGTATATTTTTTTATTTCATCTTTTTTAACCTGATTTTTGTTTAACTTCAATATATCATAAGTCACTTGTTTATAGATTTCTAATTTTGTCATAGCTAAAGCTACACAACTAGTATCTTCTAAAAAATATTTTTTTGCTTCTTTATTTGCTATTTCCCCAGAAAAACAATTTATAGTTTGAGTTAAAATAGAATTTGGTTTTGAAGGATTACAAAGGTCTAAATAAGCTTTTCAATATTCTCAAGTAAGACTAAATTTAGCTTCTATATCATCAATTGCTTTTAGGAAATTTTCGCTTGAATTCTTTCAAAAATAATAATCTTTGTTTTCTTCAAGCATACTTATATAATTTTCTATTTTTTTATCTTGAGTTTTAAACTCTTTATCTAAAATAATTTGTCCTGCTATTTCAACTATATTTTTAGAATTTATACAAATAGGATTTTCTATACTTCTCCGGTTTCAATTTTTATTTGCTTCCATGCAAGTTTGTATCTCTCAAGCATAAGAACAATTTGAAGAAATATCAAAATCTCAAGCAAAACTATTATTTACAATAAAAATAAAGAATATAAAAAATGAAAATTTCATATTATTTTTTATTAGAAAATATTGATACAATAAAAGCTATAACCTTTCAGAAAGTTGATATAACATTTTTTGAGGTTTTATTTATTACTGGTTTGAATTTTTTAGTTAATTCTTTTGCTACCTCTCTTCATTTTTTAGTTTGAGATAATCAAAAAATAGATGCAATAGCTGAACCTATAATTATTCAAGTAACTATCTTATCTACTTTTTTGACTCAAGAATCTATTTTTTTATTCTTTGAAAACATATTTTTTTAATTTTCTAATTTATTTATTTTTATAACTTTAGTATCAAATTTTAATTTTGGAATATTTACAACTAAAAGATTATTTTGCATATAAGCTTTTATTTTATTTAAAGCTAAATTTTCTGGTAAAATGATATTTCTAACAAATTTTCACCAAAAACATTCACTATTTCTTATTTTTACATTATCTATAAAATATTCATCTGTTTTTTGTCTTTCTCATTTTATAGTTAAAATTGTTTTATTTATAGATAAGTCTATATCCTCTTGTTCTACTCAAGCAATAGGTGCAACTATATAAATATCATCTTCACTTTCCAAAACATCAAGTGCTAACTGACCAACTTCTTCGTTTTCTGTTTCTTCTTTAGAATCAATAATTTCAACATTCAAAGAATGAGAATCTTTTTCATTATTTCAAACTCAAAATATTTTAAACATAAAAAATGATAATTAAATAAAAAATACAAAGTTATTATAAGATTTTTTGCTAAATTTCAAATTAAATGATAAAATACATCTAGACAATAAATTAATAATTTGATTTGATATAAAAATTATGAAAAAAATAAATTTTAAAGAAATTTTAGATAAACTAAAAAATACAAATTTTAAAGATTTATTAATTTCTAAAAAATCTATTAAAATAAATCAAAAACAAAAGATTTATTTTTTTGATTCTTTATTTAATTTAATAAATTCTTGAATTCCAATTACAAATTCACTATCAATTATGCTTTACCAAACAAAAGATAAAAATTTGAAATTGTTACTTGAGTCTATTGTAAAAGATATAAGTAAATGAAAAAAACTTGAAGATTGTTTTAAAGATTTTCCAAAAATTTTCTCAAATTTTGATATTTATATGATAAAAATGTGAGAAGTAACTGGAAAAGTAGCAAATTCTCTAGAAACTATTCGTGATAGAGAGGAAAAAAATACTGAACTTAAAACAAAGATAATTTGAGCTTTAATTTATCCAACAATAATTATAAATTTAGCTATAGCTATGATTATTTGATTTATGCTTTTTGTTATACCAAGAATACAAAAAATGTATAGTGATGCTAAAGTAAATTTACCAGAATTAACTCAAAGTATTATAAATATCTCTGTATTTTTACAAAATAATTATTTATTTTTAATTATTTGATTATTTTGAGTGATTTTTTGAATTTTAGCTTTTAAAAATAATTCAAAAACAAAAATTTATTTTGATAAATGAGTTTTATGAATTCCTTTATTTTGATGACTTATAAGAAAAAAGATTTTGGCTATTTTTTCTCATACTTTTTGAACTTTACTTCAAAATGGAATTATGATAAATGAAGCTTTAGAAATAACAAAAAATTCTTTAGAAAATAAATATTATGAAAAAAGAATTGAAGAAATTATTTTAGAGTTAAATGAATGAGTTGCGCTTAGTGAAAGTATGTGAATCAAAAAAATAAAAGAATCTATAGAAGATTCTTATTTCCCTTTAGAACTTGCATCAATTGTAAAAATTTGAGAACAAACTGGAAAACTTCCAAGTCTTTTAATAAAAATTTCAACCAAATTTAATAAAGAAATTGACGTAATAGTAAAATGACTTTCAACAGTAATTGAACCAATTGTAATAATTATAGTTTGAATAATAGTTTGAGTTATGGTTATGGCAATTTTGCTTCCATTTTTCAATATGGTGAATGTGATTTAAATTTATATTTATGGACAAAAGCTTTTTGTTTTCTTAAATATTTCCCTGATAAATTGAAAACATTAATATTAAATGAAACTAAAATTAATTATTAATTAAAAATAATTGAGTTCAATATCTTTTAGTCTTATGAAAAATATTTTCCCACAATTCTTTTCATATCTTCTTTTAATTCTCAAATAAATTCTTTTTTTTCTCAATATAATTCTATTTCCAATTTATAAGAATGAAGTGCTTGTCTTTTTAGTCAGTATTTTTTTTCTACTTCATTATTTACTTTTTTATCTCCATAAACTTTATCTCCAATAATTGGAAATCAAATAGATGATAAATGAACTCTGATTTGATGAGTTCTGCCAGTTTCTATTTTTACTTGCACTAAAGTATATTTTTCATCTATGTAACTAAGAACTTCTACAAAAGAAATAGCAAGTTTTCAATTTATAGGATTTTTTGTTGTCATTTTTATTTTATCAGTTGGATGTCTGCCAATAAAACTTTCTATTTTTATCTCTTTGTTTTTAATTATTCAACTAACAATGGCTAAATAATATTTTCCTATTTTTTCTCTTTTTTTTATATTGTTTTGCAAATATAACATCATAGAATCATTTTTTGCAATCATAATTAAACCAGAAGTATCTTTATCAAGTCTATGAACTATTCAAGGTCTTTCAACTCAACCAATTCAAGATAAATCTTTTATATGATGTAAAAGAGCATTTACTAAAGTTCAAGTTTTTCACTCAAATCCTGGTGTTGGATGAGAATTTATTCCAGCATCTTTGTTTATAATTGCTAAATTTTGGTCTTCATAAATTATATCAAGAGGAATATTTTCAGCTTTTAATTCAAGTTTTTCAATATTTATATGAATTTTTATTTCATCACGATTTCTTATTTTTAAATTTTTTGAAATGACTTTTCCATTTACTACCACATTTCAAGAGTCAATTATTTTTTGAATATAACTTCTAGAAAAATCACTTAAAAGAGCTGATAAATACATATCAACTCTTTGTTTTTCTTTCATATAAGTGCAAAAATGAATTATCATATTTTTAAAGTCAAAGTGATTTTTTAATATCATTTATTTTCTTTTCATCTTGTGATTCTACAGATTTTTTAGTTTGTTCATTTAAATAAATTTGTCATAAAGTAATCCGTTCCTCTTGTTGTTTTTTTAGTAATTTTTTTATATCTTCTGGATGTTCTGTAGCTAATTCTCTAAATTTTGCCCTTTCTTCAACAAAAACTTTCTTTAATTCATCAAATTGAAATTGACTCAAAGTTGGAACAGCATCAATTACTCTTTTTTTCTCTGAAAAACTTAGTGAAAGTGAATTTTTTAGTAAATCTAAAAATTCAACTTCATTAACTTCTACTATTGGAAGATGTAATTTTATCAAAGGTAAAATTATCTCATCAACTTGAATATCTGTTAAAACTTGGTTTTCATTCATATAAATAAATTTTGATTATTTGTAAAATATGGTTAAATTATAACTAATTTTTTTTTATTTCAATATTTTTTTAAACTTTTATGTCTATTTTTAAAACCTCTGCAGTTTTACTTAAAATAAATCAAATTAAAGAAAGTGAATTTTTACTTGATGTTTTTTCATATGATTATGGGAAAATTAAACTAAAAATCAAAAAATCAAAATCACAAAAAAGTCTTGATTTATGATTTATAATAAATTTTGAAATAAATACAAAAAAAGAAGATGATATTCATCAAATCAAAAATATAAAAATAAAAAATGAATTTGATTATGTAAATAAAAATTATGAAATTATTATTGAATATTTAGAGCTTTTATCTATTATAAACGAAAAATGTCCTTTAAATATGCCTATTTATGAAATTTTTAATATTTTAAATGAATTGCATAATTTCAAAAATATAACTCCTGAAAAAATTATTTTTGCTAAACTAAAAATTTTTGCAATTTTATGAATTTTAAATACTCAAAATAAAAACGAAAAAATAAAAAAAATCCTTTTTTTTATTTCAAAAGAAAATATTAAAAATATTTTGAAACTAAAATGATTAAATGAAGAAGAAAAAAATATTTTAAAAAATATTTTAATTAAATAATTTACAATTTTTGCTTTTCTTTTGATATTTTTCAAAAAAAGCCCTTTCATCTCAATATGGTAAAAAATTTTTGTGATGTTCTGGTTGAATAAAATTTGGATCTTTTTCATTTTGTATTCAACACCAATAAATTTCAGTTTGAGCTACAATTTCTTTTACATAAGCTATAAGTCAATTTCAATAACTACAATAAGCACAATTTATTTTTTGTAAAAGAGTTAAATATGGGAGTTTATGTCTATCAAATTTTATATATTTATTTCTATCAACAAGTGAAAGTCAGTATAAAGGAAAACATATCCTATGATAAAGTTCAACTAAAATATCTAAAATAACAAAAGCAAAAAACACAACATAAATAAAAGGTGCTGATATAATATGTCTTAAAAGTCTTTCTTTATAATAAAGATGTTCCATGCAAAAATATTAAAAATAATATTTAAAATCATAAATCTTTTATATATAAAAATTTTAAAAAATCAAGATTATAATATATAACTTTCTTTGCTTGTATAAAAAAATGTGATATAATACAAAAAATTACTAAATTATTACAAAATGAATACAACCTGAATTATAATATTTTTTGCTTTAATAATATTTATCTGAATTTATATTTATTTACTTAGAAAAAAACAAAACTTTAAAAGAACGTTAAAGTTGTCTTTTTTGCGTATTACAATGCCCAAAAAAAATTCAGATTTAGATGAAAAACAAGAAACAACTAAAGACTTCAAAGAAATGATTTGACTTATGGAACAACTTCTTGCTAGTTTAAACTCTATTTACTCACATAAAGTAAAATATCATATTTTATGACAAGATTACATAAGTTTAGAATATGTATCTCACCAGTGAGAAATATATTTTTATTTAGTTTGCCCTAATAATTATAAGAATTTAATAGAAAAACAAATTAATTGATTTTATCCAGATGCTATTGTTGAAGAAACTCAAGAGATAAATATTTTTGTTTGAAAAAAATATTGGGAATCAACTTATTTAAATACAAAAAAAGATTTTTTTTATCCTATAAAAACTTACCAAAAATTAGAATCAGACCCAATAAATAATATAACAAATGCTTTTTCTAAACTAGAAGACGATGAGTCAGCTGTTTTACAAATTTTATTAAAACCAGAAGATGATGATTGGCAAGAAAAGTGTCAAAATATTTCAAGTAAAATAATGGAATGAAAAAAAGAATCCTTGCTTACTTTAAATCCTATAAAATTAATTATTTGATTTGTGTCAATTTTTTTTACTTCTCCTGATGAACAAAAAGAAAATACAATAAAACATAAAACTTCAGCTCTAACTCAAGAAAGAGCAAAAATAGTTGATGAAAAAGCTGAAAAAATGTGATATAATACAATTATAAGAGTTATCACGACTTGAAACTCAAAATCAGGAGTAAAAACTGAACTTTTAAATATAATTTCAACTTTTAAACAATTTACATATCCTGAATTTAATGGTTTTAAATATACTCATAGACATAATAATTATACTCTAGTAAAAAATTATATTTATAGATATTTTAAAAAACCTTTTTGGCTTAAAAAAATGATTTTAAATACTGAGGAAATTGCTTCTTTATTTCATTTTCCACATATAAAATATAACAAAACTCCAGAAATAAAATGGCAAAATTTTAAAATAGTAAAAGCCCCTTCAAATATTCCAAAAGAATGATTAGTTTTGTGAGATAATATTTATAGATGAGTAAAAAAAGAAATAAAAATTAAAACTGAAGACAGGTTTAGGCATTTTTATGTTATAGGTCAGACTGGTACATGAAAATCTTCTATATTACAAGTTATGGCAAGACAAGATTTGAAAAATTGAAATTGAATTGCTGTAATTGATCCTCACTGAGATTTGATAAAAGATTTAGTTCCATTTATACCTAGAGAAAGAGCTGATGATGTGATTATTTTTAATCCAGCAGATCAAGAAAGACCTGTTTGAATAAATTTACTTGAAGCACATTCTCAGGAGGAAAAAGATTTAGTAGCTATGGATGCTTTAAATATAATGATAAAACTTTTTTGAAATGAAATATTTGGTCCTCGTATTCAAGATTATTTTAGAAACTGAGTTTTAACTTTAATGGATTATCCAGAATGATGAGCTTTAACTGATATTGTTAGACTTTTTACAGATAATGATTTTCAAAAAGAAAGAATTCGTTATTTAAAAAATCCTATTGTAAAAGCTTGGTGGGAAAAAACTTTTGCAAGTATGTGAGAAAGAGAAAAATGAGAAATAATTCCTTATTTTTCAGCAAAATTTGGTTGATTTATAACAAATACTATGATTAGAAATATTATAGGTCAAGTAAAATCTAGTTTTGATATTTCTGAAGTTATGAATACTTCAAAAATCCTAATGGTAAATTTATCAAAATGAATTTTATGAGATATAAATTCTGAACTTCTTTGACTTATAATCGTTTCAAAAATACAAATAGCAGCTATGAGAAGACAAAATTTATCTAAAGAAGAAAGAAAAGATTTTTTTATGTATATAGATGAATTTCAAAATTATATTACTCCAAGTATTGAATCTATACTTTCTGAAGCTAGAAAATATCGTTTAGGACTAATACTTGCTCATCAATATTTATGACAACTTGAAAAATCAGATGCACTTACTAAATCAAATTTAAATCTAAAATGAGCAATATTTTGAAATGTCTGAACTATTATGAGTTACAAAATTGGACCTGAAGATGGAGAATTTATGGAAAAATATTATGCTCCAATATTTTCTACTCAAGATTTAGTAAATATGGATAAATTTAAAGCTGTTATGAAACTTTCAGTTGATAACCAACCTACTACTCCATTTTCTATTATTCCAAAAAATCCTTATTTAGAAAAGTGAGATGAAAATATTGCAAAAGCTTTTTATGAACTTTCTAGGTTGAAATATGGAAGAGAAAAAAGTTTTATACAAAAAGAAATTGAATATAGAATAGGAGTAATGTAATTTATTTTTAAATATTTATGAAATATGCAAGACATAAAACAACTTTTAGAAGAAAATAAAAATCTTAAAAAAGAAATCCAAATGATGCAATCAAAACTAGATAGAATAAAAATCTGGGCATCAAGAGAAATACGCCAACAAACTCACAAAATAGCAAAATCAAAAACTGCCAAACTTACTTCTGAAGTAAAAGAAGAATTTTTAAACGAAAATTTTGAAGAAGTTATTGCAAACCAAATAAATAATTATTTTTGAGATTTGCTTTTACTAAATGCTCCTAAATGAACTATTGAGTGAATAACTTCTGCTGAAATAAATTTTTTCAATATGAAAAAAAATCCTTCTATTGATGGTTTTGCTGTAATAAGTGCTTATCATAAAGTTTTGGATTTATTTATAGAAAGTTTTATCATAAATAACTTTAGAAAATATGCCAAGAAAAAATGATGTACTATTTTGAGAGTAAATGATCCTTTGGAAAAAGCTTTAAATTTAGTAATAAATTCTAAATATATTATGAGTGTTTGAAGACTTTATGGTCTTTTAAAACTTATAAAAGAAAATGGAAAATTATATGATTTTTGAAATTGTTTTAAAGAATACATATACAAATATGCTGAATTAAAAGATATTTTACTTGACGATGATTTTTTTGATAAATTCACTCGTTTAAATAAATCAGAAGTTTTATCAAGCAAAAGACATTCTTGAACTATTTCAAAAAAAGATACAACTGAAGCTAGAAAAATACTTATCTGAGATTTCAAAGATAAATCTTCTATAATTTATAAACTTTTAGAAAGTCAAAGTGTGATTTACTAAAAATAAATCTTTAAAAAATATGAATAATCAAAATAAATATTCTAAAAAAGAAATTGATTTTGTAACTAAAATTAATAGTTTTATACTTTGGTTTTATATTTTTTTGTATATTTTAGTAGATATAATACTAATATTTTTCCATAACATATGAATTGAAAAAATTATTTTATATAATTCTTATACTTTTCTTCTTTCTTTAATTTTTATTTATACTCCTATATTCTGGTGAATAATAATGTTATTAAATCATAATTTTAATTTTTTTTCAGAATACAATAGTATATTAATAAATTATAAAAATATAAGTGAAGCTCTTTATGTAATGGAAAAATATCAAATCAAAAAATGGAAGCTATCCAATTATAATAAACGAAATAAAAAAAGAATTTAATGAAAAGTTTCTATATCATTTTTTCAAAGAAAACTTAATGCAGATAGTCTTAAAAGAATTTTAAAGCTTCTTTTGTATTTTTTTATTCTATTATTATTTGCATTGTATTGTGTGTGGGTATATCAATGAATCTTTTTATAACAAATTTTTTTTATCCAATAACTCAACTCATAATTAAAAATTCATTATTATCATACACAGCGCAAATTTGCCCTGATGCTATTGCTCTTTGGGGTTTTTCAAATTTAACTTCATATTTTCCATTTCAAATATTATTTATTATACATTCTTGGTCTTCTTGTCTATAACGAATTTTTGCTTTTGCTTTTAGTGGAAATTTTGGTAATTCTCATAGAAAATTAACATTTTTTATAATGAGTTTATCATCATAAAGTTTTATATCTCTATCAGTTCAAACTATTAAAATATTATTTTCAATATCTTTTTTAATTACAAAAACAGGTTTAATAAGTCCTCAAATATTAAGTCATTTTCTTTGCCCAATAGTATAATAAAATACTCACTTATGTTCTCCTAAAACTTTTCCAGAAGTATCAATTATTTTCCCAGGTTTATGTTTTATCTTTTTTTCAAGAAATTTTGATAAATCAACTTTCCCAACAAAACAAATTCATTGAGAGTCTTTTCTAGTTGCATTTGGAAGTCATGTTTCAAGTGCTATTTTCCTAACTTCTGATTTTTTTAGATGTCATATAGGAAACATAGATTTTGAAAGTTGATATTGAGAAAGTCATGCTAAAAAATATGATTGGTCTTTATTTGAATCTATTCATTTTTTTAGTTTAAAAACTCAATTTTCTTCTTTTATTTGAGCATAATGTCCTGTAGCTATCGCGTCAAATCCGTGAGATAGTGCTTCATCTAAAAATACTTTGAATTTTATTTCACTATTACACATTATATCAGGATTTGGAGTAATTCATTTTTGGTATCACACATACATATAGTTTAAAACTTTCTCTTCATACTCCTCTCTATAATCAAAAGTAAAAAAAGGTATACCTAAGTAAGTTGCAACTTCTTTTGCAACTTCTATATCTTCAAGCGTAGGGCAATGTTCTCATTCAGGTGAGAGGTAATTTATCATAAATCAAGCAGTAACATCGTATCAAGTTTTCTTGAGTAAATATGCGCTTACCGCACTATCAACCCCTCCAGATAATCAAACTAAAATCTTTTTTGTCATAAGTAATTTTTTTAATATTTTTTTTGTAGTATATGGAAAATTTTATTTTTAAAAATAAATTTTACTTTTTCCTACAATATATATAATACAAAATTAAATATTTATTATTTAATTTTTGCTTATGGATAACTTTTGGCTCATTATGTTTGTATGAGTATATTTGCTCATTACGGTTGCGATATGATTATATGCATCAAGAAAAGTAAAAACCGAAAATGACTATTTGGTAGCATGAAGAAGTTTGCCACTTTATATCACGATTGCTACGGTGTTTGCGACTTGGTTTGGAAGTGAAACTGTGTTAGGAACTTCTTCTACTTTTATCGATGAATGACTTCTTGGTATTATGGCAGATCCTTTTGGTGCTTCACTTTGTTTGATTTTAGTATGACTTTTTTTTGCTAAACCTTTATATAAATTATGAATAACAACATTATGAGATTTTTATAAACTTAAATATGGAAGAACAGTAGAAATGCTTGCAAGTATTTGTATAATGATTTCTTATGTTGGTTGGATTTCAGCTCAAATAGTTGCACTTGGAATTGTATTTAGTGTATTATCAGGATGAGAAATATCAGCCTTTTGGGGGTCCTGGATATGAGCAAGTATCGTACTTGTTTATACTTTCTGGGGATGAATGTGGTCGGTTGCACTCAATGATTTCGTACAAATGATTATGATATTTATTTGAATAGTAATTGCTACTTTTTTTGTCACTTCCTGAGTTGAATGATGATTTTGAACTATTATAAATCATGCAATAGATAACTCTAAATTTGATGTATTTCCAGAATGATTTTCTATATTTGCTCTTATTTGAATACTTTTTGCACTATTAACAATGTGATTTTGAAGTATTCCTCAACAAGATGTATTTCAAAGAGTATTATCAGCTAAAGACGAAAAAACTGCAAAATGGTGAAGTGTAATAGGTTGAAGTTTATATTTTATAATAGCCTTTTTACCAATTATGCTTTGATATGCTGCTTTTATTGTAGCACCTGAAATGGTAGAAAAACTTTGAGATAGCCAACTTGTATTACCTACTTTGATTTTGCAATCAACCCCTTTAATAATTCAAATAGTATTTTTTGGAGCTTTGATATCAGCTATTATGTCAACTGCTTCTGCTACTATGCTAGCTCCTTCTGCACTTTTTGCACATAATATATTAAAACCTTTTTTAAATCTTAATGAAAAACAACTTTTAAGATTAACTAGATTTGTAGTAGTTTGATGTTTTGTTATTGTAATGTGATTTGTTACATATAAATTCAAAAATGAAGAAGCAAATATTTTTGCTATGGTAGAAAATGCTTATAAAATAACTTTAGCTTGAGCTTTTTTCCCTTTATTAGCTTGAATAGTAGTAAAAAAAACTCATACTATTTCTGGACTTTTATCTTTAATATTTGGTATTTGAATTTGGATTGCTATGGAAATTGTAAATCCAGAACACTTTATTCCTCCTCAATTTTGGTGATTAGGGGCGTCTATAATATGATTTATAGTATGACAATGACTTGGAAAACTTTACTGACCTAAAGATGAAAAATAAAAAATTCTGGAAAAATTTTTCCAGAATTTTTTATTTTTCATCTTTTACAACTTTTATATGTAATTCATTAAGTTGTTCAGTTTCAATAAAACTTGGTGCATTCATCATAAGGTCTTGAGCTTTTCCAGCTTTTGGGAAAGCAAATACTTCTCTTACATTTGGTTCGTCAGTTAAAATCATCATAAATCTATCCATACCAATTGCAAAACCTCAATGTGGAGGAACTCAATATTGAAATGCTTCATACATCGCACCAAATTTATTTATAACTTCATCTTTACTTCTTCAAACTGTTTGAAATGCTTTTACTAAAACTTCAACATCATAATTACGAATAGAACCTGAAAGTATTTCATATCAATTACAAACTAAATCGTATTGATTTGCTTTTATAGAAAGTAAATTTCAATTATTAAATGCCTCTAAACCTCAAATTGGCATAGAAAATGGATTATGTGCAAAATCTATTTTTCCACTTAATTCATCTTGTTCAAACATTGGGAAATCAATTATCCAACAAAGGGCTAATTTTTTTGGGTCAGCTAAATTAAATTTATCTCTTAAAGAGAGTCTAACTTTATTCAAAATTCCAACAGCTCTTTTAAATTCATCTGCTGAGAAAAAAATGATATCTCAATTTTTTGGCTCAAGTCTTTTTTCAAGTTCTGCGATTTCATTTTCAGATATAAATTTCAATATTGGTGATTTTTTTCATCATTCTTCTGTTTCATCATAGATTATATAAGCAAGTCCTTTAGCTCCTTCTTTTTTTGCAACTTCTGTTAAATCATCAATATCTTTTCTAGACATTGATTGTCCTTCAAGTTTTATAGCTTTTATAACTCAACCAGTTTCACAAACAGTTTTAAAAACTGAAAATTTAGAATTTTTAAAAATATCTGTTAAATCTACAAATTTCATTCCAAATCTTAAATCTGGTTTATCTGAACCATAATTTTCTAATGCTTCATCATAAGACATAGTATAAAATTTATCATCCATAATAGTTTTATCTGATAGATTTTTTGATACATCTTTTATATAACTTTCAACAACTGCAAAAATATCTTCTCTATGAATAAAACTCATTTCACAATCTATTTGATAAAATTCACAAGCATGCCTATCTGCTCTTGGATCTTCATCTCTAAAACAGGGTGCTATTTGAAAATATTTATCAATTCAACCTACCATAAGTAATTGTTTATATTGTTGTGGAGCTTGAGGGAGAGCATAAAATTTACCTGGGTGAAGTCTTGAAGGTATTAAAAAATCTCTAGCTCATTCTGGACTCGATACAGTAAAAAGTGGAGTTTGAACTTCTATAAAGTCATTTCCATAAAACCAATTTCTTGTAAAATTTAAAAGTTTAGAACGAAATAATACATTATTTAAAACTTTTCTTCTTCTTAAATCTATAAATCTATATTTATATCTTATTTCTTCATTTGATTGAAATCCAAATTCATCTATTTCAAAAGGAGGAGTTTTTGATTTTGATAATATTTGAGTTTGATTAACAATTATTTCAATATCTCAAGTATGTAAATTTACATTTGCTTGTCAATCTGGTCTCGATCTAACAATCCCAGTAACTTGAATAACATATTCACTTCTAAAATCATTTGCAGTTGCGTGAGCTGTAGCATCATTTTCTGGATCAAATACTACTTGAGTAAGTCCATATCTATCTCTTAAATCAATAAAAATAATTCAACCATGATCTCTTCTGTTTGATACCCACCCTGAAAGTGTTACTTCTTGTCCGACATTTTTCAGTGTCAAATCATTACAAGTATGTGTTCTAAACATTTTTTAAAAATAAAATTTTAAAATCGTGAGCTTCATTATACAAAAAACTTTAAAAAATCAAATAATAGAACAAATCTTGCACTAGTCCATAACATATTGTGCAATTTTGGATTTAAATAAGAAGGATCAATATTGCTTATTTAATGCATATAAATATCCATAGGTATCAAATAATTTAATGCTTAATGAATTTATTCGTACCTAGACATAATAGGTAGTAAGTATTACTCAAATTTTATTTGCATAAAAAAAATAACAGGGATAAAATTAGATATCTTATATCAGATTGAATAAATTGAAATTTTCATGCTTTATCTGAAACTCGTCCAAAAAATATGAGATTTGATATAAATATTTTTTTATAAATATAATTTGTTAAATTATAGAATAATTTTTAAATTTGATAAAGAAAATTAAATCATTTATTTGTATTACATTTGAACTCCATTCTCAACTTTGTAATTAAAAGCTATATTGTTTTTATTCCTCAATATTTTTAATAATTTCTTTAAATCTAAAATATTCTGTAATTCTAAGTCAAGAAAATCTTCAAATCATAAAATTTATAGGAATTAAAAGTAAAATTATTTCAGGATATGATAGCATCAAAACTTTTATAGAATTTATTTTTAAGATAGTAAAACTAAAAACTCAAATCAATATAGTATAAAAAAAACTTTCTTTGTATTCAAGTAAATCTTTTGAAGTAATTATATTTATTATTTTTTCACTTATTATTATAAAAATTACAAAATACAATATATCAGATAAATTTAAAGAAATGAGATTTAAGCTATAACCTATATTTATAAACAATATAAAAAATATGAAATTTATAATTATCAAAAAAACTATTTTTGGAGCATAAAGTAAATTGTATCTATCTATTATAAGAGATAAAAATAAATTTAAACAAATATATAAAAATATCAAAAATAAACTTAAGAAAAATCAAATTTTTAAAAATAATAAAGTTAAAAAAAGAGGTATTGTTATTCAAATAGGCGAAAATCAAATAAAATGTTTAAAAACAACAATTATAGTTAAAATAATAGGAATAATTAAAAATATATAAATATTTGTGGTTGAATATCATAAATTTGATAAATTATTTATAAATTTTGATATAAAAAAGAGATTATTTACTTCGTTATTTTTTAAATTTATATCTATAAAATCATGTTTATTTTCTGTTAATTCTTTTTCTAAATCAGAAATTAAATTTTGTTTTAAAATCAAATATTTAGAATTTTCATTTAATAATACAAGTTTATTTATCCAAAATTTATTTGCTAAAAAATTTCTCAAATAACTTGATAAAATATTTATATTATAATTTGAAAGAGAAATGATATTATATTTTTTTTGCGTATTTTGATTTATAATTAATTCTCTATTTATATTTGATAATATATTAAAAATAAAATCACGAGCTCACCAAACTATGATAAAATCAGATTTTAATCATCATAATTTTTCATAATTTTCTATGTTGTTTGTTATATTTGTTAGTTCAATATCTGTTTTATTTAAAGGTCATAATGTATTTATAAAAACTCCATCTTTTTTAGAAAAATCTATATAACTATTTACATCATTTTTATCTATTTCATCAGAATAAATCAAGAAAAAACTTTTTTCATAAACTAAAATTTCATAAGTTTTGTTAAATATAATTTTTTCATCATTTTCATCATTTGAGCCTTTTAAAGTTTCTTTTATAGTTAGCTCTAGTTCTTTTTCTCATTTTTCTGAAAAAGTTCTTTTAAAAACACTACCACTTTGAGTTGAAGCTCATTTTAAATTCCAAACAAAAGAAAAGTTTTTTGTAGGATTTATGATTTTTAAATTTTCCTCTAAAGTTTCTAAGTTTATCTCATAATTAGTATTTATGCTTATTTCAGGTTTATAAGTCTTTTTTATTTCTTCATCTATATTTATATCATAGTTTATTTGAATACCATTTAAGGTATTTAATTCTCAAGTTGCAAAAACTACAAAAGGAAAAAATGTAAAAATTAAAATAAGTATTTTTTTCATTTTTAAAAAGTTAAAAATTATTTTTATTTTCTTTTCAAAACTATACCAAAAGTTTTAAAAAATATTTTGACATCAAGTAAAAAATTCCAATTTTCTATGTAAAATATATCCAAATTTATTTCATCTTCAAATTTATTATTCTCTCTTCCATTTACTTGAGCAAGTCCTGTTATTCCAGGTTTGATTGTTAAAACTCTTTTTTGATGAATTTCATAATTTTTTACTTCTCTTGGTTGATGAGGTCTAGGTCAAACCATACTCATATTTCATAAAAAAACATTAAAAAGTTGAGGTAATTCATCAATAGAATATTTTTCTATAAATTTTCAAATTTTAGTTTTTCTAGGATCATCTTTTATTTTATAAAGTGGTCAATGACGAATTGATTTTTCTTTAATTAATTTTTTTTCAAATTCTATTGCCTCATCATCTTTATTATCTACTCAATAACTTTCTTTTATACAATAAGACCATTTTAAATACCTAAATTTATACAAATTGAATTTTTTTCAGTTTTGTCATATTCTTAAATTTTTATAAATTATAGGTCAATCTGGGTCTTCTAATTTTATCAAAACTCAAACTATTATAAATAAAGGTAAAAAAATTATTATTCAAATAATACTTCAAATAATATCTATAATTCTTTTTATAACTCTTCCTCAAGCATCAAGTGAAGTATTTTTTATTTCAATAACAGGAATTTTATTTAAAAGTGAAATAGTAGTATTTGTTTTTGTTACATCAAATCCATTTGTTATATATCTATATCTTATTCCATAAATCCTTGAAAAATCCCAAATATTGTAAAGTTCTTTATTATTAAAATCACTATCTATATAAAGCATTTCATCTATGTGATTTTTTTCTAAAATATCTATAATTTTTTTTTCATTTCATAAATATTTTAATTTTGAAGAAATTTCTTTTTTATTTATATATCAAACTATTTTATAAATATTAGCGTCTTTTATATCATTTATTATATTTAAAATATCTTTCTCTGACTTATTTGTTATAAGTAAAATTTTTCTTTTTGGAATTATTTCTTTATCCAAAAGCAAATTTTGAATTTTATTTAAAAATATTCTTTCTAAAATTACTCAAATCATTCAAATTATTGTTGTGAAAAGTATTACAAGTCTTGGAATCTCAATATTATAAAACACTCATTTTCAAAAATAAACAAAAACAGAGAAAAACAAAAACCAATAAATACTATAAAGCAAAATATCAAAAGTTTCTTTTACTTTTGAAGATGTGATTTTTAGAGAATAAAGTCAGTGAAGAAAAAAAATTATCAAATACAAAAACGCTCCAAATAAAGCAAATCTAAACAAAAACTCATCTTGGATTATTTGAACTGGAAGTGCAACTCAAGGAATAAAATCATTTATTTCTCTCAGGTTTCTAGCAAGAAAAAAACTTGAAAATATTATGATAAAATCAAGAGGAAGTTTTGCTAGAGAAAAAAATATTTCGTGTTTTTTCATAAAAAAATAATTAGTTTTTTCTTATTTTAGTTAAATTTTAATTATTGCAAACTTGAAATTTAAAATTTGATTATATGTATAAGTTCAAAAACATATTGTGCAAAATTTGCAAAAGTTCATGAATTTTTGTAAATAATTGTCAAAAACTTTTATTAGACTTTTTTAAAAAATTATTAGAATGAAAACCTAAAAATATAATTAAATTTGTTATGCAAGAAATAATTAAAAGATATAATATAAAAGCCAAAAAATCTCTTGGGCAAAATTTTTTGGTGGATGAAAAAATTCTAGATGAAATAGTAGAAATTACAAATATAAAAAATGAAAATATCATAGAAATTTGACCAGGTTTTTGAACTTTAACGCAGAAAATTTTAAAAAATAAACCTAAAAGTCTCACTTTAGTTGAATTTGATAATTTTATGATAAAAGTATTAAATGATAGAATAAAAAATAAAGATTTTGAAATAGGAGAGACTGATTTTGAAATAATAAATAAAGATGTTTTAAAATACATTCCAAATTTTGAGAATTATAAAATTATAGCAAATATCCCATACTATATAACATCACCAATTTTATTTCATTTTTTGTATAATATTAAGAATTTTCCTAAAGAAATGATTATTTTGATGCAAAAAGAAGTTGCAGACAGAATTATTTCAAAAAAATCTTCGGTTTTATCACTTTTTGTTCAAAAAAAATCTACAATAACTGAGAAAATCTTTGTTCCCAAAACTGCTTTTTCCCCATCTCCAAAAGTGGATTCCATGATACTATATTTTGAATATAAAAAAGATTTTGAAAAAATAAATGATGAAATTTTTTTATCTTTTATAAAATCATCATTTTATTCACCAAGAAAAAAATTACTTTCAAATCTAGAAAATGGATGATATAAAAAAGATAAAATTTTTGATAAATTACAAAAATTGTGATACAATGAAAGTGTAAGAGCAGAAAACTTAAAAATTACTGATTTTTTATATTTACTTGAATAGTTAAAATAAAATTTGACTTTTTTAAAAAAATGATTTTAATGTTCCCTTGTTTTTATTTTTTAATTTAAAATTTTATGTCTAGATTAAATAGTTCTAATAATACATGATTTACAAAGAAAAAAATTTCTAAATCATCAAAACTTTCTACCTTTTTCAAAGCATGAATTTTTGCTGCGGTTGTTTGATCTTCTTCAGTTCAAGCTCAGGATCAAAAAGATGTAGATAAAAATAATTATGAAAGTTCTACTAAAACTACTTTTTTAGATTCTTCTTTATCTATTCCACCAGCTTTTCAATGAAATGTTGAGGATTTTAGAGATAAAATCATGTGAGCTTTAGATTGAGTTTCTACTTCAGATGCTTCGAGTGTACAGGATGCTATTTATGATTTATTAAATATACCAGGTGGATTTACAATTGGTATTAGAATTATACCAGATGGTACGACAGTTATAAGAGAATGAAATTTTATTAATGTTATAAAAGTAAAAATAGATCAAAATTGAAATGTTATAATAAAAGATAAAATCTCATATGAGATAGTAAAAAATTGAAAATTAAAATTATTATGAAATCATAAATTTACATCAAAGGATGCAGCGCTTGTGTCAGCTGTAGAAAAACGTTTTAAAACACAATTTTGGCCATTTTGAGCAAAAGTTTCTGTAGAAGAAGAAAATTATAGATTAGAGTGAGAGTTTAAAGTAGCTCTAGATAATATAGCTGATTCTAGAGTAAAAGGACAATTACAATTATTTTTTGATGCAGCTAAACAATATTGAGCTTATGTTTGATATGAAAAATGAAAAGATGTTTCAAACTTTTCTCTAGCTACGGTTATAAAAATAGAATGATGACATATAAAAGTTTCTTGAGCTTTTTTAAGTAAAATGATGAAATTTGATTTTAATGAATTTAATAAATCATTTGATGAAAAAGTTAAACAATCAAGTTTTTGAGTTGATTTTAAAAAAGAGTTTAATAATGAAATTATAAGAAATGCTACTTTTAGTTTGATTAGATATAATACAAATAACAAAGATTTTTGAAAACTTTGAGATAGAATTACAGACAATTTATCTACTTATGAATGGATAGAAGTATATGGATGAGTTAGATGAGCTACAGTTACAGAAGCGGCTTTATCTACAACTATAAGAGTAAATGATATTTTTAAATTATCTCCAAAAATTTGAATTGGAGAATTTCAATACAAAGATATATGAAATTCTGTTGGAGAAAAACAAGCAAATCCAACTTTTTGATTAGAATGAGTTTATCAAACACTTGATAATAAAACTCAATTAAAATGAAGTATAAATACATCAAGATTTTGAAAGACAGCCCAAGCCAAATTTTGACATAAATTTGAATGATGAGTTGAATGATTTGTTGAATTAGGTTATACAGAATGAAGAAATTGATTAAAATGATCTACAAAAGCTTTTGTTTGAGTAAATATACCGCTTGGATGAAAAAAATCATCTAAATATTCTCCTTTATATAGGGATTATAAGGATGCTTGAAAACTTACTTGGTCTGATTTATCAGTTAATCCAAGAGTTGCAACTGAACAATTTTATGTTCAAAAAGCTACTTGGATAGATAGAATAGTTTATATAGATAAAACTACTTTAGCAACATGAGATAGTTTAGATAAAAATGCTGATGGAACACTAAAATCATTACTTTTAGATAATGGTTGATTTAATATAACTTCTATAAATGCTATAAATGATACTTCTTATTCTTCATATATTCAGGTTTTAGCATGACAACTTGCAATAGTTAATTTTAAATGATTAAATGAACTTATGAAAAGTCAGTGATTTCAAACATGACAAATTAAAAATATAAGAGTTTCAGTAAATGATACTTCTTGAATATCTATATATGACATAAATTTAACTAAATGATCTGTAGAAGTAAGGACTTTAGTAGAAAGACTTCATGCTGTTCCAATTTGATTAGCAAATGATTTTATCAATTGATTAAAAACATTTTTACAAGTTAAAGATTTAGTGAATGTAACAGATACACCACCTACTGTATGAGCACCAACAACAAGTAATGTAACACATAATAGTTTAACAGTTGTAAACAATATAACAGATGTGGATTGAGTACAAAATGTAATGTATTATATATATTCAGATGCATGATGAACGAATTTAATATCAAGTAATAATACTGGAAACTTTAGTGGATTATCAGCAAATACTACATATTATGTAAGAACAACAGCAGAAACATTGAAAAAAGATACAAATACATGGCAATTACAAACATCAAGTTTAGTAAGTGTAACAACAGAAGCATTAGATACTACTCCAAATACATTTACATTTATAGGTGTAAATAATGTAACTCCATCATCTATTGTAGAATCAAATGAAATAACAGTAGATGGAATAAATTCAGCAAGTCCAATAAGTATATCTTGACATCATACAGCAATGTATAGTATAAATGGATGAGCTTGGACTTCAGTTGCTTGAACTGTGGTAAATTGAGATAAAGTAAAACTAAGAATCACAGCAGGAATGTATTATAGTAACTATTCACCTAGTAGAAATGCTACACTTACAATATGATGAGTAAGTAGTACATTTACTATTACAAATATAGATGGTAAGCCTACAGGATTATCTATAACATGAAATACTTTATCTTGGGATCCAGTTCCATGAGCAACAAAGTATATGGTTCAAAGAATTTGAGATTCTTGAATAGAAGTTTGAGCTAATACTTCTTATACTTGATTAGTAGATTGAACACGGATTGTAAGAGCAACAACAGCAGAAATTTATCGGTGAATTGCAAGTGATGGTATAAATTATGGAGCAGTTCTGCCAACACCTACTTTATCAACATCAAATTTTTATTCTAATAATTGAACACTTTATTATAATTCAACAAATTCTCCAACTATTACTGCATCTTCATCATGAGCTGATTATTATGAATATAGAGTAAATTGAGGTTCTTGGCAAAATGCAACATCATCAACTATAGAAGTAAATGCTTTAGCTTGATTAATAGAATGAGCTAGCAACACAGTTAATGTTAGAGCTTGTAATGCAAGTAATAACTGTTCAAGTTCAAATGGTATTAGTTTTGTAAAAGATAGTGTAAATAAAGCATTAGATGAAGTAACAGGTTTATCTATAACGGAAGGTGAAAATTTAAATACTCTTTGATATATTACTATTTCACCAGCAGGTGTAAGTGGAGAAGATTTAGCTATTATTAGTGTTACATCAACAGATTTTGTTATAGAATGATATACTTCTTCAGGTAATGGAAGGTCTATATTATTAAATTGAAATGCTTGAACTCCTTGAGTTAATAAAGTAGTTACTGTTACAACAAGAGATATAGCATGAAATGTAAAATATACAAATATAAAAATAACAGTAAATTTAGATTTTTAATACAAAAGTTTAAAAAACATGTAGTGTAATAGAATAATTTGAAAATTATAAGAAAGTAATTAAAAACAAAAGAGTAAGAAGTTTAAATTTCTTACTCTTTTTTGCAAAAATTGTAAAATTTGATATCTATGTATGTTTATATACAATATTAATAGACAGTATTAATCCTTTTTACTTAAATCCAAAATTACACAACATGTTATGGACTGATGATGTACATAATAAGTTCAGAGATATATTGATAACAAAAGAAGTTAAAAAAAAGAATTAAAAAATATTAGATTTTTTTGTCTAAATATTAGATTATTTAGATTTATATGCATTACAAAAATGTATTAACTTATACATTTTTTTGATTTTTTTAAAAAAATAAATATATTTTTTATAAGGCATACATTGGCTATAGGTTATCTCCTTTTACCTATAGTTGTTGTATGTCTTTATAAATTAAAATTTAAAAAAATAATTTATGTCGAAAGATTATTACGATATATTATGAATTTCAAAAACTGCAAGTGAAGATGAAATAAAAAAAGCATATAGAAAAAAAGCTATGGAACATCATCCAGATAGATGATGAGATGCTGAAAAGTTTAAAGAAATAAATGAGGCTTACTCTATTTTGTCTGATTCTAATAAAAAAAGAGAATATGATACATACTGAAGTGTATGATGAAGTCCATTTTGAAGTGGAGGATTTTCTTCTTGAGGATTTGATGTTGATTTATGAGATATTTTTGAACAATTTTTTGGTTGAAATACCAGATGAGGTTCAAGAAGAAAAAAATCTTCAAATTTTCCATGAGAGGATATAGAAGTTACTTTAAATATTGATTTAAAAACTTCAATAATTTGATGAAAAACAAAATTAAAGTATGAAAAATATATTGTTTGTCATGATTGTAAATGAGTTTGAGGTGAATGAAAATCTATATGTCCAGATTGTCGTGGAAGTGGATATGTAAAATATAGACAGAAAACTATGTTTGGTACAATTGAGCATACTTGAACTTGTGAAAAATGTTTTTGAACCGGAGAAGTTTTGGAAAAAATTTGTATTAAATGTGCTTGACAAAAAAGAATTAGAAAAACTGTAGAGCTTGATATAGATATTCCTTCGTGAATTGATGATGGAATGGTAATTCGTATAAATGGTGAGGGAAATGATTGAATTGGTGCGGAAGCTGGAGATTTGTATGTTCGTTTTAAAGTTAATACAAAAGAAAAAAATCTTTATAGAAAGTGAGTTGATTTATATTTTGATTTAGAAATTGATGTAATTGAAGCAATTCTTGGAACTACAAAAGAAATAAATATCCCAATAATTTGAAAAAGAAATATTGTAATTGATGCTTGAACTCAAGTATGAACTATTATAAAAATGATATGAGATGGAGTAAAATATATTGATAAAGATAAAAAGTGAGATTTGTTTGTAAATTTAAATATAAAAATACCAAAAAAATTATCAGAAACTGAAAGAGAATATTTTGAAAAAATTGCCAAAGAAAAAAAGCTAAATGTGCATAATAAAAAATGAATATTTGAAAAAATCTTTGGATAAATTAAATAAAAAATTTATGAAAAAACTTCTCATATTTTTACTTTTTTTCATTTTTTCTTGTCAAAACGAATATATAGAATTTCATCAAAATAAAGAGTTAGAAAAACAAATTCAAAGTGAAATTTCTGATTTTTCTTTTGAAAAAATAGAGTATCTATCTTGAATAACCTTAAGAGAAACTCCTGATTTAAAACTACTTGGTGAAATAACTCAAAAAATTGATAATGCAAAATCAAGAGTTTATGTAGAAGTCTATATTTTTACAGAAAAAAGAATTAAAAAAGCTTTGATTAAAGCGAAAAAAAGATGACTTGATGTAAAAGTGATTTTGGAAAAAAATGTTTATTTGGCTCCTAGTTTAAATACCCAAACTTTTACAGATTTTAAAAAAGCTTGAATAGAAGTAGTTTATTCAAATCAAGAAAATTACTGACTAAATCATACAAAAATGATGATAATTGATGATGAAATAATTATTTCAACAGGAAATTATAGTTATTCTACTTTTAAATATAATAGAGATTTTTTTATATTTTTAGATAATAAAACTTTACTTTTAACTTTTTTGGAAATTTTTAAAAATGATTTTTTTTGAAATAAAAAAAATATAAATCATGCTAATCTTGTTTTAAGTCCTTTTTCATCAAGAATAAAACTTGAATATTTAATTAAAAATGCAAATAAATCTATAAAAATTTATTCACATAATTTTTCAGATGAAAATATATTAAATTTTCTTTTAGAAAAACAAAAAGAGTGAATTAATATAAAAATGATTTTTCCGGATTTTAAAAAAGTTTCATCAAATGAAAATGAGGTAGAGTTGCTGAAAAAAAATAATATAAACTTAAAATTAGTTGATAAGCCTGAAATACATGCTAAAGCTGTTTTAATAGATTGAGAATATTTATATATTTGAAGTATAAATTTTTCTTCATATAGTATGGATAAAAATAGAGAAATATGAATTTTAATTAAAAATGAAAATATTATAAAACAATTTTTAGATATTTTTAATGCTGATTTTGAGAAATAATCAAGACTTTTTTGCTTGTTTTAATTTATTTTTTTATTATGATTTTATCAATTTATTTTTAATTATTTATTTATGAATTTTCAAAAAATATTTATCTCATTTTTAATTTCAGTTTTTATTTTATTTTTTATTATAAATATAACTTATTTTAATAAAAATTTATCTAAATGAAATGCACTAAATATTGAAGAAAATTATAATTGATTTAGTGAGGTTTTATTTTCTTCTTCTTGATTTTCTATACAAAAAGTAGATGAAAAATTACTTGATACAAAAAAATTAAATATTGAAAATATAAATTTTATAGATAGAGTTTATTTTTCACTTGGAACTTATAAAAAAACACAAAGTGAAAGAAATATAAATTTTGAATTAGAAACTTGAATTTATTTGTTTGATATTTATGATTTATCATATAATTATACTATAAAAAGTAATTGATTTTCACTTGTTCCAAAATCACCTTGAAAATTTTTTATAGATAATAGAAAACAAACAGATGTAAAAATATTTTCTTTTGATTCTATTTTAAGCATTTCTTTACTTTCTTTGGATAATAATGAAGAAATGACAAAACTTGTTTTATATCCAAATATGTTTTTTTGATTTAATTTAGTAAGAAATAAATTTTTAAAAAATGCTGATTTACTTAGAATTGAGTCAATTTCAAGAATATTTTATATAAGTGAATATTTTTTAAAACAAAATAAAACTTTAAATGGAGATTTTTATAAAAAATTATATTTTAAAGAAGAATTAGAATCAAAAACTTTTTTTGAAAATGCTATTACTCTTCTTTATTCTAAAGAAGAATTTGAAAAATATAATATTGAAAATATAAATATTTTTAAAGTAAATAATTTACCATGAATAGATTATATAAATAAATATTTTGTTTTATTTTTAAATAAAGAAAAGAAAATAGCATATTATAAAAAAAATGTTTTGAAGCTTTTATGAGATTTTTTCAAAAAAGAAATAAAAGATAAAAATGAGATTTTAGAAAATTTAGATAAAATAAAAAATTTAGATAAAAAAGAATATGATGATTTTAAAAATATATTATTACTTTATTATAAAAATTTATTAAAAGTTAATTCTATAGATTATGTAAATAATGCTATTTTGTTATCAGACATAATTATAGGTATTAACTGAAATTCAAAAACAAATTTATTAAATTCATCTTTGTTTTTAAATAAAATTTATTCTATAAATAATAATACTTTCAAAGAAAGTTATTTGCAATCAAAACTTTGAGAATATTTAAAATACTTTTTAGATGAAAATAAAATTAAATTAAAAGATAAAATGCTTGAAATAGAAAACAAACATTTGATTTTTAGTTTGGATTATTTATCTTTTTTTCTAAAAAATATATTTTTATATGATATAACTTTTCAAGATAAAAATGTTTTAGAAAATACATTTAATATTTTAGATGATTATGTAGAAATAAATGAAATTTTAAAAATTCATTATAATAATTCTCTAAAAACAGAAACTCTTATTATTGAATACAATTTAATAATTGAAAAAATATTATCTGAAATAAGAAATTCATTTTTTGAAAAAGACTTAAATGAAAGATGATTACTTGTTTTAAAATCAAATAGTTGAATAGATTCAAATTTAGTTAATAAACTAAATTCTGTTATGACGAAATTTTTTAATTTTTACAATAAAAATAAAAGAGTTTTATCTCAAAAAAATATTATTTATAATGATTTATTTTTAGAGCAAAATGAAAGATATTTAGAATATTATTCAGCATTAAATAATTATCAAGAATATTTAATAAAATATGATAAGATAAAAAAGGATTTATTTGATGCAAAAACTATATTTGAGAAAGAAGATAATATTATATTAGATAAAGAAAATTTAATAAATTATTTAAGTCAATTTGAATGATTGGATTTATCACAAATTTCATTTAAAGTTTTTAAAAATAAATATTACATGATAAATAATATTTTTATAAATTGAGATAATTTTTCTTTCAATTTATATCCTTTAGAATCTAATAGAGTTGATAATATTTATAAAAATTGAGAAAAAATAAATTTTTCTTATGAACTTGATAACATTAAATTAGATTTACTAGAATTATATGAGAAAGCTCAAGATGAGGAAAAATATAAATATGATTTCAAAAAATTCTTTTTAAATACTTTTTTTTCAACAAATACAGTTTCAACAAATATATTTAAAGTAAATGATGAAATAAGACAAGAAGATAGAACTATAACTTTATTTAAAAGGGATAAATTATTTGGTGATACTTGAGATTTTAATTATTTAAAATGATTTTTAACTATAAATTATAATGATGTAGATGTAAAATTGGTTTGAGATAAATATGATATTTATATAAAAAAATGAATTTTACAAACAAAAATAGTTTCAAAATATTGAAGTCCAGTAGAAGTAATTGCTATTTTAGATTCTGATTATGTATTTTCTAATACAGAACATTATTTTAAAAATATAAAGTTAAAATTTTTAGATATTTATTATTATAAAAATTGAGAGGAAGTATTTTTATTTTGATGAAAAGAATTTAATATAACAAAAAATATTGAAATATTAAAATTTAAAGATGAAATTACAAAAGAAATAGAAAAAATATTTTTAACAAATTAAATATTGAAAATAATTAAATTTTAATATACTTTACAAAATTATTTTTTAAAAAAATTTTATGACTAAAAAAAATATGACTACAAAAATAGCAGCACTTATAGCTTTGATTGCAATATTTGGTTCTATAATTTGAACTTGAATTTTAATAATTTATGAAACATATTTTTCTTCTAATTCTACAAATAAAAATAATTTAACACAAGAACAATTACAAGAAATTTTAAAATCTTCTTCTTGAAGTTTAACAAGTTCTTGAGAAATTAATCAGTAAAATATGAATATAAATATAAAAATTACCTGACCTGCTTGACTTTGAATTAACTCAACAGCTGATATTATAACGAGTATATTTGCAAATTTATGATATAATGTTATTACAGATATACAATATGAATCAAGAATAAAATGATGAGTGAATTATTTTGATATTTTTGTTTCTGATAATAAACCTTTTTTAACAAAATTTTGTGATGTTATATTAGTTTTTTCTTTAGAATCCTTAGAAAAAAATATATTTAGTTTAAATAAAAATTGAGTAGTTTTTTGTAATGAAAAAATTAAAAATACTTTAAATAATGAAACCAAAAAATTCATAGAAAAAAATAATATAAAACTTATAACTTTAGAAATAAATGATAAATATGATAATACATATTTATTAGCGCTTTTTGCTTATTATTTTTCTATTGATAAAGAAATAATAAAAGAAAGTTTAAGTGAAATATTTTCTAAAAAATGATATTCAACTATTGAAGCTAATATAAAAATATTTGAAAATGTTATTTTAAGTTTAAATTTTGAAAAATCAAAAACAACATTTAAAAAAGTTTGAGAAAAATTAAAAGTTAGTTATTGAAATAAAATGATAGCTTACGGTATGATAGATGCTGAGCTTGAATATTATTCAGGTTATCCTATGACTCCAGCATCAAGCATATTAACTGAAATTATCAATTCAAAAAAAGTTATTTATCATCAAGCGGAAGATGAAATTGCTGTAATAAATTCAGCACTTTGAGCAAGTTTTACTGGAGCTCGTTCTGCTGTTTGAACTAGTTGAGGATGATTTGCTTTAATGACTGAAGCACTTTCTTTTGCTGTTCAGGCTGAATTTCCAATAGTTGTTATTTTATCTCAAAGAGCAGGACCAAGTACTGGAACTCCTACTTATTATGAAACTTGAGATATAAATTTTGCACTAAATCCTACATTTTGAGATTTTAATCATATAGTTTTAACTCCTTCTAGTTTAGAAGAAACTTATAATTTTGCTTGATTGTCTTTGAATTTAGCTGATAAATATCAGTCAGTTGTTATTTTACTTGTTGATAAACAATTATCTGAACTTTTTTGAAGTTATTTAACTTTAGAAAAAGTTAAAGTTGATAGATGAGTAATACTTGATAATCCACCTGAAGATTATAAAAGATACGAAATAACTGAGAATGGTATTTCACCAAGAGTAATGGTTTGAACAAAGAATTGAGATTTTATTTCATCAAGTTATGAACATGATGAATATGGTGCAACTACGGAAAATACTGAAATGAAAAAGTTGATGACAGAAAAAAGATGGAAAAAATTAGAAAATTTCTTTATTAAAGAGGGTATTAAAGGTTTTGAAATTATAAATGAATCTGCAAAAAAGATTATAATTACTTTTTCTGTATCAAGTTATACAGCTAAAAAATTTATAGAAGAAAATAGAGAATTTTGATTAGTTATTATAAAATTTTTAAAACCACTAGATGAGAGATTATTTGAAGTTTTAAAAGATAAAGAAGAAATAATTTTTGTAGAAAGTAATTATTCTGGGCAACTAGAAAATTATATTTGTGGACAATTTGGATTAAGATTTATAAAATGATTAAAAATTAATCATATAAGAAAATATGATTTATTTCCCTTTTATATAGAAGATTTTAATAGTTTAATTTGAAAATAATATGAGAACCTGATTAAAAAACATACAGTGGTGTCCTGGATGTTGAGATACACTTATTGTAGCTGCAGTTAAATCTGCATTTAAAGAATTATGAATTGAATCTCATAAAAGAGTAGTAGTATCTTGAATTTGATGTTCTGGAAAGGCAAGTCAATATATTGATGGATATTGAGCTGAAACACTTCACTGAAGAACATTACCATTTGCAACTTGAATAAAACTTGTTAAACCAGAATTAACAGTTGTAGCTATGTGATGAGATTGAGATTGATATTGAATCTGAATGGGGCATTTTATACATGCCTGTAAAAAAAATCTAAATATCACTTATTTAGTTTTTAATAATGAAAATTATGCTCTTACTACAGGGCAATCTTCACCAACTACTCCAATTTGAGCAAAAACAAAAACTACACCTACTTGAAATATTATTCCTCCATTTAATCCAATAGCTTTAGCAATTGATGCTTGATGTAGTTTTGCAAAAAGAGTCCAAGCATCAAAATTTACAGAACTTAAAGATACTATTAAAGAAGCTATTATGCATCCATGATTTGCAATTATTGATATAGAACAAGATTGCCCAAGTTTTAAAAGATGGTAGATAATAATCACGAAGATAGTTACTACCTATTTTCTCTAAATTTTCTAAAATAAGAACAAAAAAAATTAAATTCACTAGGATATAATATATTACATTTTTTTTAGTTTTTCAACAGGAGATTTTCAATTCATTCAAATACCAAAAGATTTTTTTAAAAATATTGTAAGTAAAAATATCTTTATTTTATAAAGCATTAAAATCTTCAATATGTTTAGTATCTACTTGTCAGTATTGAAAAAAGGTAAAATATTTTCATAAGAACAGGTAATTAAATAATAAATTAAATTATTAATAAATTAAATAATAAAAAAGTTTTAATAAAAGTAAATTATTTTATTCCTGTTCTTTTTTATGAAAATAAAATTTGAGTAATACTGATACCTATTTCTAGGTACGGATAATAAAAAACATAAAAACTTTTGCATTTAATAAAAAAGTATGATTTAATTGAAAATAGCTAGTTAATCATACTTTTTTATATGAAATTTATATGAAAAAATCTTTTATACAAACATATTATGATTTCTTTGATAAAAAAATACAAGACCCTACTTTAGTTGTCTGACTTATATGAATAATGATTTTTTTAGCTTGATTTTTGTCTAACACAAATGTAAATTATAAATGAAATTTATTTGAATTTAATAATAAAATTGATAATATTATTTATATTGATTGAAAAAAGTATAAGTTTGTTTTGCAAGAAATTAAGTAGTTATTTGAAACTTATTTTTAATTCTTTTATTTTTATTCAAATATTTTCTAGTTTCTTTGAAATATTTTCTACCAAAATACTTTCTATAGTTAAGATTTCATTATTCAAAATAGGTTTAGAAGTTTTTAAAAAAATTATGTTTCATTTTATTTTAATAGATATTATATAAGAGGTAATATCTATTTTTTTTATCTTCAAGAAATCTTTTATGATACTATTATAAATAATTGAAGAAATAACTTGGTCTTGTTTTCAGTTTTTTTTTAAAGATTTTATTAAAAGTGATTTTATATTATTTAGGTTCATATTTTTAAAATATTATTACAAATTCTCATTTAACTTTATCTTTATTTTTAGAAAAGTACTCATAAATTTCTTTTACACTTCCTCTTTTAAATTCTTCAAATTTCTTTGTTAATTCTCTTGCTACAACTATTTGAGTTTCCTCTCAAAAATATTTGATAAAATCTTTTAAAGTTTTTATAATTCTATAAACTGATTCATAAATTACGACAGTTTCTTTTTTATTTTGTAGTTTTTTTAAAATAGTTTGTCTTCATTTTTTAATTGGTAGAAATCCCAAATACAAAAAGTGATTACTTGGCATTCAACTGGCAGATAATGCTGTAATACAAGCTGTAACTCAAGGAATAGGAATTACTTCTATATCGTTTTTAATAGCTTCTTTTATTAGAGTATATCAAGGATCAGAAATTCCAGGAGTTCAAGCGTCAGAAATTAAAGCAATATTTTTTCACTCTTTTAACTCAGAAATAATTTTTTTAGTTTTTGAAATTCAAGAATGAGAATGAAAACTTATAAGTGGTTTTTTTATATTGTAGTGATTTAATAGTGTTGCAGAGCTACGAGTATCTTCACAAGCAATCCAATCAACCTCTCATAAAACTCTTACAGCTCTAAAAGTAATATCTTCTAAATTTCAAATAGGAGTTGAAACGATGTATAACATAAAGAGAAATTAAAAATTATTTTTTTTATTATATAAAAATGATAGAATTTACAAAGAAATATTTTATATTTGCAAAAAGGAAAAATTAAATTATATTTTTTTTAAAATATTTTTTAGATAAACTTTTATGTTTAAAATTTGAATAGATGAAGCTTGAAGATGACCATGGCTTGGTCTTGGTTGTAGCTTGTAGTTTGACTTTTGATAGCAAAAATATGCCAGATAAAAAATTACTAGAAAAAATAACTGATTCAAAAAAAATTAAGCAAAAAAAAAGAAAAGAAATTTTTGAAGAATTTGTAAAACTTTCTACTCAAGAAAAACCGCAAGTTTATTTTTGAGTTTGAGTTGTTGATAATTTTTTAATTGATGAGATAAATATTAGACAAGCTAATCGTGAAGCAATGAGAAGAAGTTTAGTTGAACTTTTAAGAAAAATTGATAACAAAAAAATTTTTTGAATTTTTATAGATAGAAGTGATAATTATGTATTTGATGAATTAGAAAAAACCAAATTATATTATAAATTGAGATAGTAAAATTTTAGAAATTTCATCAGCAAGTATAATAGCAAAAGTTTTTAGAGATGAAATTATAAGAACTTATAGTTTATTGTATCCAGATTTGTGACTTGAAAATCATAAATGATATGAAACAAAAAAACATATAGATTATTTATCTGATAAATCAAAAATTACCTGAATTCATAGAGAGTTTCATATAAACCCATAAAAAAATATTAGATTTAAAATAAAAAAATGAAAAAAATATATTTTGACAAAATTTTAAATATAGATAATACTTCTTTATTTGATAATAAATTTTTA